>Ga0210385_10000166_pt1 | contig 67495 bp, 48 predicted proteins | sample IncBWH26OmetaG_FD_160107 | JGI IMG/M metagenome (GOLD analysis project Ga0210385, IMG submission 160107) | Forest soil microbial communities from Barre Woods Harvard Forest LTER site, Petersham, Massachusetts, United States - Inc-BW-H-26-O ... | reverse complement strand
TCACTGTGACCGGACTCCAATGCTGCAACGAGGAAATCCACGGCCTCTTTGGTTCGTGTGTTGACTTCTTCTAATTTCATGTTTTTTCCCTTTCTGCCGTTTCCGGCTTGTTTCTTTCTTCACTTGAGCGGCAGCGGGAAGAAACAAGGCGGAACGGTGAAAGGGACAGAACGGAGACCGAAGGAGGGTGGCAGGGCGTGAGTGAAAGCGCGGTGAGTGCCAAACGCGGTTGGGGTTAGTTTGGCGCGAAACCGGCGCAGTCCGAAGCGCCCGTCCGAGCCGCGGCCAAGCGGCGTTCACCCGGAAGAGGGCACAGCGGAAAAAGATGACACACCCTGCCTTGTGCGATTGCCCGTGGGCTTGAAGAGGGACGGGTTACAAAAGCTCGCCAACCTGTCACTGCATTCGGGCAGTCCTTAGAGGGCCATCACCTGAACATTCTGAGCGATGGTGGAGTAGCGGCAGCAGATGGCTGAGGCCTGCGGATCGAGGACCAAAACGCGCCTCCGGTTCCCGGAGATAGCTGTCCTACGCAGTAGCTCGGCGATCGGTACGTCCTCTGATGGCAACGAATGCTCTGTCGCCTTACGCAATACGCGCACCTTTTGATCGACCGTTTCTAGCCACCAACAATTTGAGTCCTTTTGGTCCATGAGCGCGAATCACCCGATAGCGGCGCTTAACTGGAAACTCCCAGAAAGGAACACCCGTTAGACACTGTAGCCAATCAATCTTGCCGGTTTCCGGCGAGCAATAAACCAAGACTCTCCACAACCCACCACCGCTAAGCCCACCCCAACTCTTTGGCAGGCCTGGAGAGGTGGAATCCAGATTAAAATCGAAGTAATCATATTTTGCACGCCGCCGTGGTTTTGGATCGACAAAGCGCCCGGTGATTGGAACTTCCGCATACTTCTTGGTAAACGTTCCAAGCTCTCCGGGCGAGCCCATCACAACCCAACATTTACAGGACTTCACAGGTAGAGGTCTCGGCGGGGATTCCAGATACTCGAAAACGTGGAACGCCTTAATGCCTCCCAAGCGTTCGGGGGGAATGCGAAGAAGCGCAAGGTCAGGTCCCCATTCTGTCCAGACTGAGCTCTTCGGCTTGAGTGTGGTGGTTGTAATTGCGTCTACATCTATAAGATAACTGTGCTTGATATTGTCGGGCAGAACTATGCCGACCTTCACAGCGAACTTTAAGACTTTCTCCCATACATGCGCGGCAGTCAGTATGTAGTGTGATCCTCCGACAAAGACAAACGAGCCGGAGCCGGCTAGTTTAAGTTCTGCGTCTTTTGAACGTCGGAATACTGCGAATAGCGGCGTCGTCGAACTACCCAAACTACGAACGATCTCCTGTCGAAGGTCAGCGGACTTTCTGAGCATCGCCCCGATCTGTTTAGGTGTGTATTCACGCCGGACAACTTCAATTATATTTCGCTGCGAACCTCTGGTATATCAGCTAGCGGGCTCGTGAAGGCCACAGCTCGTATCACATCCCAGCACTCGGCCTTTTTCGCCCACTCTGAAACCATCCTACCGTTTGCAGACTTGTGAAGCGCATCGTTAACTTCGTTTGCCCACGTCGCGAGTTGCTGCTTTAATTGGGGAGATATGTCCTGCTGCAGCCAGATCTTGTCGAGGTCCATCTTGGATCCCAATTTGCCCGCTAGCACCGACACCAAATACGCTGCGACATTGGCTTGAAACGCCTGAAACATCGGTCGGACGAGTCGATGGGTCGCTTTGAATAGGATCGCCTTTGCGATCATTTGTTTGAACATGGGAACATCAGGCTCAGGCGCACTACCGTTATTCGCAAGACTCTCCATGAATCGCTCGAAATTCTTTTGAGAACCCAAGCTTACGACGTACGGCTTTTCGGCCCAAGCATTCAGATATTTGGCTAGATCTGTTTTGGTGATCTTCCTGGAAGAAGGAATAGCATCCTTGAGCTGCCGTAGTCGCGCTGGCGTAGTGCCGTCGCGAGCAAGCATTACGTTATAGCTGCCTGCCGCTCTTTCGTAAAACCACCGGCCAACACCGTCCGGGCAGTACGTCGATAGAGCCAGCTTCTCCAGTTCGATATGAAATGGTTTATTGGCGGATAGATCCGACAATTTAACAGAGTTCTGGCTGTTGGCGAACCTTGATATGTCGGAAATCAAACCCTCTTCGGAAGCTTCGTCTAGTGACCTTAGAACAATCAGCTTGGTTGGAACCCGGACTCGACGAAGATCAGCATCGGGATCTTTCTTTTTGGTGAAATAGATCGAAGCGGTGGTTTGGCCACCGTTTACGATCTGCATACCTTTCAGCCATAAGATTCCAGGCATGCCATCCGATGTCTTTCCGAGCTGAGCTTCATCTGCGATTAAGACTATCCCATTGTTATAGGCAAGGAATCGCTCCGGATCGGTTCGGAGTGTTTCACGTATCCCTTTGTTGACCTTACCAGTGGTGCTCAAGAATGACCGGACGTTTGCCTCCAACAGTCGTGCACCGTACTTCTCGTAAATGAAATAGAGTGCCTCACCAGGAATCGCAGTCATTGCATAGTCGTAGTTGCCTGCCTCTCCCGGAACGTAGACGCATGGAAGTGGGCTCCCACACACTTCTTCGAAGTTCACAACAGCCTCGTCGCGTGGCTTGCCCTCAGACCAGTGCCGGTGTAGACGCTCAATGTCCATAACTTCGAGCTTGATCGTCTTTCCGCTTATTTCGCGAGGTTTGAAGTTCTTGGCCTTCGCCTGGCGATCGGTCAGAACATAGATGCGGATCTGATCGAGACTTGGGTAGCATCCTTGAATGGTCAGGGCTAAAACGTGTGCATCGGAAGAAGGATCCATCGTAGCCGCTAGTCGGCCCTCTGCGCACTTCGCAAGAAAGCGAAGACATTGCTCCGCGGCAGTCTTAGTTTCGGCATCCGGAATTGGATTGACCTGATCGGAGCCAGCGTACAAACTGACGAACAAATCAATCTGATCTCCGTCATCAGAGATGGCGTAGCCGCTCAAACGCAGAGTCGCGTTTCCAAATCGTGAAGAGTAGTGGCAAATGACCGGATCAAAGGTCATTCCGATGTCGGACATATGCTGCATGACAACTTCTGCGAACACCAATTCGGGATAGGGGTAATCACCGGAAACGCCTAAGCGTTCGCCAATCTCAGCGCGAACTTCACCTTGAGTCTGCTGAAGGAACTCTTGTAACTCCATTTAAATCACTCCGAGTTGCTGTAGTGCGAGCTGCAAGCTGACGTCTGTACCGTTGATTTTGTCAAGATCAAGAATGTAGCGAGCATCTCTAATCTCGCTGCTCACTTTGGAGTGGGTAAGCTTTGGAAATGTCTCGTCGATTACCAATATTCTCATACTCACATATTGAAACCGCCGTGTGTATCGTGTAGATACGCTATCCAAGTATCCTGCGCGAATGAGGAGATTATTGAAAGCTCCCAAGGCAGCCTCCTCCGATTGCAGCATGTGCCGAATTGTCGAGACTTCGTCCGGAAGGGTAACGCCCGTATCGGCGAGCCGCAGGCGAATGCCGGCGAGGAAGAGCGGGCGCACCAAGGTGTCGTCAATCTGGTCCAAGCAGCCAATTATCGCGGGAAATTCACCTACGCTCAGGGTAGTCTTGACCTCGATAGCACCAGTTCCGAAGACAAAATCCTGAAGACCGTCGTCTGGTCCTCTCCACGCTTCCAACGCCAGAGAGGCAGGTAATGTCTTTTCGAAGAGAGCTCGAATCAGTTCAAGTTCTCCGATCAAGCCGACTTCTGAGGCAGGCCCCAACAGGGCGTCTGTGTCCCGCTGCATGAAACTTTGCCAAGCTCGAATTCTGCTCAAAAAGATGCTCAGCAGCTCGGCCTCGCTAGCCTGTGAACCCAGGCTCAAAGTTGAGACGACATCATCTGCCATCATCAGGAAAATCTCTTGGCTTCCGGAAGTCTGACGTACCAAAGAAATCCACGCGTGCGTTTCGTCTACCAATCTGGGCTCGATCTTTCTTACCGAGAAGCCTTTCCCTTGAGGAAGATGCTCGGATGTGGGGATATTGGTCGAACGGAAACCAACAAGAATAGCTTCTTCGTTGCCTGGAAAATGGCGGCCGGCCAAAATTAGGCAAGGAGCTCCCGACGTCAAATGAATGGTATTCCAACCATCTCTGTCCTTCTCGCCAGCAAGGGCGCGCCATGCGGCTGTCAGTGCATCTTTGTCACTCGGCCGGTCCATATTCCTGCTCCCACAGGACATTGTTAACCTTGTACTCCACCTTCGTTCCCGCGTTGCTCGCGGGAAAACTGATGCCGAACGCAACGACTCCGGGGGCTTCCGCCGAAAAACCCGCTTCAGCTTTCTGCGGATCCAGGACGTAGAGTAATAAGAGCCCACGTTCCTTGTGAGGCTGGACTCCCTCGGCTCCGAAACCCCGAATCTTCCTTATGGCCGGACCATTGGGCACATCGGGAATCTGCCGAGACTGAGCTCTGCCGGCGTCCGGCCTCCATGCGTCGCGTGTCAGCTTGAGAGCGGCTTTCCAAGCAGCTTCATCGAGGTCGATTGCCTCGTCCCGAGATGAAAGTAGCCTGCCAATCGAGTAGCGGTCTAAGTGCGGCGTATTAGCCTGCCTTTTTAACATGTCTATTTTAATTCCTTCGATCACAGGAAGTGATGCCCCTTCTCCGCCACCAATTAACGCAACTGCCCACTGGGTCAACTCGCCACGGCTCACCATTGACTCAATAAATTCTGCCAAGAGCTGGCTTTGGACTTTATACGCCTCAGGGTGTGTCTTGTATTGCGTTAGGAAGTCGATCACGTCATTCGCACCGACCTTTTCCCAAAAATGCCCACTCCATTGTTGACGTGCACCATCTCTGAAACGAACGGGATCACGTTCTGGGTCCGGGAGCTTCGATATGAATTTGCGCAGAGCGCCTAGATTCCACTCCAAAACGTCCACTGATCTGCGAAGCGCCACAGTTTCAAGGAGCTGGCCACTGAAAGACAACATCAGATTCTTCGCAGCGCGCATCTTCAGATGAGATGTCACCATCAAAACAGGGTGTGACTGCACTCTGAGTCCATATTCGCGCGGTGTCGCGCCACTTTCCGACATCAGGTCGAACTCTTTTCTAAGCTCTTCGCCTGCATCGCTAATGTGCGAAAACCACTCAGAAAGTTCGGGGGTTGTGTACAGTCGACATAGATCGAGATAGCCGGGCCGATACCCGAACCATCTCCCCATCTGCATAAGGGTGTCGTACATGCGCGAAGCTCTTAGGAAATAACTGACGCACAAGCCCTCAAGAGTCAAGCCCCGGGCGAGTTTGTCGCCGCCAATTGCAATAACTGTCACGCCAGAGCGATCAGAGTAATCAAGGACATCCTTCGCCGTGCCATTGACCGTGCGAATCTCCAGATCAGATATGACGTCAGGAAGAGCGCTTTCGATCTCCTCCCAAGTGGAGGAAGGTGGGATATTTAGCTCCGGCACTTTGTCACGAAGTGAATTCGTCGTCGGTTCGAAATCGCTATGCCAGAGAGCGCGCAATCTCTCGATTGCATGTTCATTGTCGATACGGCGCAGCAGCCGCTGTTTCAGTTGTCGGATGTGCTCTTCTACCTGATGGTGGACCAGTTGCTGGACCGCCACGAAACGGGTGACGTGCACCAACATCGACGAATGGTCTTTCTGCTGTCGCCTTACACGCCGAGCGGCGCACGCAAGCAAGAACGCGTCGATGGCATCTATCAACGAGGGCGGAAGTCGGTCCTGGCCTTCAGTCAGGGGTACATGGGTGCTCTTGTGGGTTTGAGGCATCCAAGTCAGGGTTCCGTCAGGATGCTCGGGGTCACCCATTTCCCTGGTTAATGGAAGTCCCTGGGTACGAGCGTCGAGCCCTGGAACGCCAAACACCTTTGCCGGCCCGATGTAATTGGAGGGAGCGGCGAGATTAATGATGAAGCTTGCTGGAAAAAGATCAGGCCCTTCAACGCGGGTCTCCCCTCTTTCATGGATAAAAATGTTGGCAAAAGGGGTTGCGGTGTATCCGACGTAGGCAGATCGAGCGAATGAGTGAAGTATTTGCCGCACTAGGCTATTGATCGCGGTTGGTTCGTGATCTTCGTCGGGATTGCCATCAGCGTCGAAGACCTGTTCTCCGGTATCGACAGACGCATGATCAGCCTCGTCATCGATGAGAAGAACAGGCAAATTGGTAACGATTCGTCTGCCCGTCTGGGGATCCTGCGTATTTGCTACATAGTTGCGAATCCACCGCAACAGTAAGTCCAGGACGCTCTTATTTTTCTTGACAACGAACAGCCAAGGGCGTTGCTCGGGAGTAATACCAAGATTCCTTGCTATTGCTCTATTGAAATCACCAGCATTCGACCGATTGGTGGCATAGTTAGGCCTGATTCGAGGATCTCCGTCAATCTCACCCACCCCGATTACGGCAACGTCACTCTGGACCGCCTTAGTCTCGTAACCCAGAAATCCCTCGTCGAGGCGCATCTGAGTCTGCGCGCGCAAGTTGTTGTGGAGGCCGGCGAGGACAATGATGATTTTGTAGCCGGCATCTGCTCCCTTGCAGATCAGTCCGGTGTAATTCCCAGTCTTACCAGATTGGACGTGTCCAACGACCAAGCCCCGTCTGTCCCACCATCCTTCACGTGTTGGATCCTCGAGAAGACCCAATATCAAATTGGTCGATCGGTCCAACGCCTCGACGGCCTTGAATGACAGATCCCGCTCCAGCCATTCCCTGTAGCGTTGCCAATACCTCCACTCAAGCTTTCGTTCAGCATTTAACCACGCAATGTGTCCAGCATCGTTCGTTATGGTCGAGTCCTGACCGATCCATAAGCTGAACCTGCGAATCAGCTCGTCAATGACTGCCTCCCGATCGAGGCCATCGCCCCATCTTGGCTGCATTGCAAGAACCATGTCGATCTTTTCAGAAATCAGTCCGGGGGTAATTGATACTTTGTCCCCCTCGTCGACGAGGAGCTCTTGGACAAACTTGACAACCTTTGGCTGCGCTTCTGACAAGCTCACCTCGTTCTTCCTTATGCGTTTTGCGGTTCGTCTGGTAGAGATGCCACTAGTTGTGGATAGTCCTGAAACGGCTCCGTGCGTAGAAGCTGCTCACGAGCGTCGGACGACGAAAGATGCTTCCGATCAATCAGGTTCCTGTACATCACCTGCAACACGGCCATGACCTTCTCACTGGAACCACCGGAAAAACAGGTTCGTGGCACTTCCTTGCCTTCAGCGGTATCCAGCCAAATTCGTTGAACAGGAACAGTCTCTTCAATGATGGAAAGCATGGTCTGAACATCCGGCAACAAGTTGCCAGCATCTTCCAAGACTGCCTTTACAGCCGGGTGGTCTTGATCGATCCGATAACGCAAACCACCGCCGAAATGCTCCGCCCTCCAAGCCAGCATAAGAGAACCGTCGGTCGGCACTCGAACGGCGTGGCCGCGGTGCGCAAACACCCGTCGTGCCCGCTCTCGCGTGTCTTCTGCCAGGCGGATTAGGCGATTCCGAACTGAAACTGGCGGGCGGGCGGATGATTTGCGAACATCGATATTCCATTCGACGTCAGCCGAGTTGGGAATGTCTATTCTTATTCTTGCCAAACGCTGAGCCTCTTCCTTTGTCCAACAGCGCCCCTGCCCTAAACCAAGCCAGCTCCCAGCAACCAATAGGCGTTCGTTCCGGTACACATAAAAACCCTGTTGCGCGGTCCATCCGTCCGGGCCTGCGGCTGCGTCATATTCCGCCTGCTCCAATCTGTCCCTATGAGGTAATACATGACACTGTACGAAGATTTCTCCGGACGATGTTCTGATCGTCTCGACTGGGGATGACCAGGTAGCTGGATGATCGGGAAGAAATGGATCCCACGGAGGAACCCGTCTACCGTTAATGACAATGTTCAACCGCGGTCGGGGTCCTCTGAGATAGCGGTGGAAAACCATCGACAGATGACGCTCAACGTGATCGATGAGGTCCAAAAAGTCTTGTTCAGTGAATCCGGACACCGTGATTCTGTCCAGTAATTCCCAAAGAACCAAGGTTCCTTTGACAGCACCGTCCAGCGGACGGATTAGTTCTTCGGAGCCCTTGTAAGGACCTTCAAGGAGAATCCAAGCGTCCTCAGAATTGGATGCGAGGTAGTCCAAATCCCAGCACAGACAGCTCAGTTGGCTGTTTTTTCGACTCGCAACAGTAAGGCGCCGGCATTGAGATAACGAAGCGGTCTTCAGGCCCAATCCAAATCGGCCAAGGTCAGTGGAATCTCGCTGTTCGAGTGGACTTCGGCCTCCTAGCCTCATCGCAGTGTAAAGTCCATCACCGTCCATCCCGTTCCCATCATCCAAGATGGAAATGTAGCTTTCTTTGCCCCTCCAGTAGAAGTCAAGACGCACTTGGTTCGCCTGTGCCGCAATGCTATTGTCAATGATGTCCGCGAGAGCGGACGCGGCCGAATAGCCAAGTCCGCGTAGGGACTCAAGCATTGCAGTCGGTTTGGGAGGAGCGTTTCTGGTATTGGCGGTCATTTGGATTTGACCTTCTACTCCAAGTGCTTTCTCAGAATTGGAGTCCGCGTTGGGTGCTGTAGTTTCTTCAGCGCTTTCTCCTCGATTTGCCGGACTCGTTCGCGCGTGAGTTGAAATAACTGACCAATCTCCTCCAACGTGGACTCAGAACCATCCGGTATTCCAAAGCGCATTTTGATGACTGTTTGTTCTCTGTTCTTTAAGCCTCCAAGCACTCGCAAGACTGCCTGCCGTCGTTCGTTGTTCATACATTTAACCAAAGGTACGACCGCGGTAGAATCCACAAACAGACCGCTCCAATCGCCGTCGCCCGTTTCCTCCAACTCCATCACTTCAGTTGAGGCTACATCTTGAGTGTTTCTAAGAATCCAATTTACCTTTGCAACAGGGATGTCTAGTCGCTGTGCCATCTCGGCTGGAGTTGGGTCTCGATGCAATTCGTATATCAAGTCGCGGGCTGCTCGGTGCAGCTTATTGATGCGCTCCACCATGTGCACAGGTATTCGTATCGTTCGCGCTTTGTCGGAAATTGCTCGTGTGATTGCCTGTCGAATCCACCAAGTCGCGTACGTCGAGAACTTGTACCCGCGATGATAGTCGAATTTGTCGACCGCTTTCAGAAGACCGAGGTTCCCTTCTTGAATAAGATCCAAGAATTCCAAACCGCGGCCCCGGTACTTGACCGCTATCGAATTGACTAGCCGAAGGTTCGACTCGATCATCCGGTGTTTGGACCTGGTAAGTTTCTCGTATCCCGACCACATTTGCTGCGCCCGGTCGCGGATAATCTGCGTAGACGGATCGGCTGCGAGTGTTTCGCGAATGAACTCACAAATGTGTTCAATAACGCGATCTGAAAGACGGAGTCGACGTAGTTCTTCCCGTATCAGCGCATGTTTTTTCGGAGTGTGTTTCGACTCCACGCCTTCTTTCAGACAGGCGTGGATGATCTCGATTTTCTTTAGAAAATCTTGTTGAGCGGGGATTGAGGGGGAAATGTCAGAAGCCGATTCATCAGCCTCCTCGTCATCGCCACTTGCGACAAGAGCCCTATTAGCATCTTGATCGTCATTGTCAACGCCCTCGTTATCAGTCGCTGGATCTTCAGCGTCGGCGTCCGCCAAGTCGGACAGCTCGATCTCGCCTTTCTCCACCTGCTTTGCGAGGCGGAGAATCTCAAGTAGCGCGGGTGTGCATCGGGCAATTGCATCGATTGAGGCGCTCACTCCCTCCTCAATCTGCCGTCCGAGTCTTTCTTCGTCCTCCCGCGACAGAAGATCTCGCGCCCGCATATCACGTGCATAGCGATTGAATGGGTCGGCTGCAGGTGAGCCTAGATCCTTGAGAAACACGAGAGCGTCTTCGATGAATTCGTCCTCGACCGCTTCACTGCCCTCTGCACACTGAGTTAGCTCAGGCACCTCCAGTTCGTCGACAAGAACACCCAATTCTCCGAGAACGATCAGAATTCGCATTTCGAGATCTGGGTCGCCTTGGTCCCTCGCCGAGAATTCCTCTAGCTCAGAAAACGATAGCCTTCCATTCCGCAGCCCTTTCAAGAACGTCTCTCTCAGCGACGCGGTTTCTTCTTCGTCGAATTCACTCGAAAGTGCCGATGGCAAAGGCAGGTCGATTGTGACGTCCGTCCAGTCCCCATCTAGATCGATTGGCGTGTGACCCGAGATGTTATCTTGGACTCTTTCCGAAACCACTGATGCTTCGGAATCGCCGACCGGGGCAATTTCTTCGGGTTCCTCCTCCCAAGCGCGCAGGTCTAAACCTAGACCGGCATCATCAGCTTCCCCGCCTTCATCTGCCAAAACGGCCCCCTGCAGGTTCTCGTCGCCGGCTGGGGAATCCGGTCGCGGACGGGCGGGTTTAAATTCGCGAAACAGCTCACGGATGTTGGGGTGACTGCTCTCAGCTGCAACGGTTAGACAGTCTTTACCGTCGCCATTCGTTGCCGCCGGATTTGCACCAGCATCAAGCAGTAGGCGACAGGTACCGGGATGACCACGAAGTACGGCTAGCATCAACAACGGCCGCCCAGCCTCGTCTTTTCCATTCACATCTTGGCCGCGATCGATGTGGAGCTTTACCGCTGCTTCGACCCCCTGAAGAACGGCCAACTTGAAGAGAGGATTAATCAACGAGGAATGAGGAGACTCGGTATTGCGCAGGGGCACGCCGCCGCCCGAGCTGACCTTGGAAGCTGAATCTACGGTGCGTCCGCCCATTGACCTCTTTTATGCCAAGAGAGTTGCGTGCCAGCCACTTTACGCCGGTATTCCACGCTTGCTGGTTGCTGGGGGAGACAAGTCAGATTTTAGTCTATCTACTATATTCTGCGAACATTACTGATGCCCGAGGCGACGGACGATTGCACCGACTTTTCTTTCCAAGCTAGCCTCTTTCTTCGTCTGACACTCCCATATGATCGAGACTTTCCAGCCCATCCTCCGTAGCTTGGCACAGACCCTTCGGTCCCTCTTGGCGTTGCCTTCTAACTTCTGTTGCCAGAACAGCTTCCGAGACTTAGCTTCGTATGCCTGCGCACAGCCAGGATGGCGATGCCAGAAACATCCATGAACGAAGATGATTCTCTGCCACCTAGGGAGCACGATATCAGGTCTGCCCGGCAAATCACGCACGTGCAGCCGGAACCGATAGCCCATGCGGTGCAACAGCGAACGCACAATCAATTCTGGTTTCGTGTCCGTGCCCCGAATCCGACTCATGTTCCAACTGCGGCGCTCTTTTGTGAGTCGGTCGACCACGGGTTATCCTCGCGCTTGAACAGTCTATGAGAAAAGCGCATGGACTACAGCAGCAATTTTCAGCGCAAGTAGAGGCGGTACGGCATTACCGACCTGATGGTATTGAGCCGTCCGCGGCCCCATAAAGAAGTAGTTGTCAGGAAAGGTCTGGAGTCTTGCTGCTTCGCGGACAGTCAGGCTGCGACACTGGGCTGGGTCAGGATGAATGAAGTAGTGTCCGTCTTTGCTGATGTGAGAGGTCACGGTGGTAGAAGGGCGGTGCTTGACTTGAACCCGAAACCTATCAGCGAACACCTGGTCATCTTCTGAATTTCGTTGACTAACATTTTCGTGAGCGGGGAGAAGAAAATTCGGAAAGTCATCCAGCACGGGCGACTTTTGTCTTACTTGTGCGAAGCAGGCTGCATAAAAATATCGCCAGAGATCCTTGGGAATATGGCTTCGGGCCGAGTGATTGCAAACGCCCTCAAGATTTTCATCGAAGAACCACTCTTGATTCCAGGAAGGCCGTTTCGCTGTTTTGATGTACTCGCTACCCGTCTCAGAATAATCAAGTCTCGACGCTGCACGTCTCATCACGTCGAATACGTCTGGCGCTTCGTCCAGAGCTTTGTACGTTAGAACCTTTCGGATTGTCTCAACCCAGGCCTCGCAAGTGTCCTTTTCTCGTGAAAGGCGGCTCCGCAGTGGGGGCAAATCTTGGATCGCTTTCCACATGCTTACCTCTTCATGTTCAATCGGGAGGCTTGCTGGCACAACCTTGATGTCATTCCTGACGCCAAGCATGATCAGGCGATGTCGAGCTTGAGGTATGGCGTGCTTTTCGCATCGGACGATATATCTTGCCGCTAGTCGGTTTGCTGAGGCTGTGGTGGAGGCGACTGAATTGTCGTAATCTGCAAGGGCGTAGAGGTTGTACGCAATGGGTGTCCTACCACGTTTGGCGGCTCTGTCTCTAACGGGCTCGCGTAGATCTTTTATTATCTGCTCAATGATGTTCTTGCCGGCTCTCTTCGAGGAAAGCAGTCCCTTCACGTTTTCCATGATGAAAACGGGTGGTCGGTGGACTGCAATTATGCGGAGGTATTCCTTGTATAGCGTATGCCTTTTGTCCCGAGCGAAATGCCACGGCATACCCCCTTTCATGCGGCTGCGTCCAACCTGCGAGTACACTTGGCATGGAGGTCCGCCGATCAGTACCCAGCCCTGAACGGACGACAGAGCATTCCGGATTCTAGTGTCAACAAGGCTAGGTGGATACGCTTCACTGCCGAGATGTGCCAGCCACACCTCTTTTTCTGCTTTTTCCGCCTCAGCCGGATACTTGCTCGTGAGCAGATCCCAATCGACTTGTCCCCTCTTGATTTGTCGGTAATATTCTTCTGGCTTGCTTCCGTCCGGGAACTGCCGAAAGAAACTGCGCAACCGAAGTGTTTGGTGGGCGACGTGATCTTTCTCAATCGAAAGGGCGATCTTAAATATTGGACGGCTGCGAGAGTCGCGCAGCGCACTGAAGCCTTCGCCGAGACCGCCAGGTCCCGCAAAGACGTCAATGACCGGTATCATGAGCTTTCAAGGTCCTCGTCATTTTGAAGTTGCGTCAATCTTTCAGACTACACTGAGGACGCACATTGCCCCAAATATAGGAGGCTTCATCCGTTCCGATCTCAGCGATGTGTTTGAAGTTTGGCGAGATAGACCACTTCGGCCTGCCAGTTGCATCGGTCGCACCGATGCGGCTTTGAATATTGGAAGCTTCGGAAAAGTCCTCGTACATCCGGTCAGTCGCCCGCTGCGCCGCGGCGATTATGCCATCTTCCGTGGAATCGTGCGGCTCTACAATCGTACCAAGCTCATAGCCGTTCCTGTCACGAACATCTCGAACAACGATATTGCGGCGGTTAACGGATTTGGCAGATTGTCGACATTCTTTCACGGTGTCGCTTGGCGGTTTATGGAACGTGCATTTTGAAGAGAGGTTCAGTTTTTCCAAGCCTGCCTACCTCGCGATATCTGGTTGTCTCCAATCCAGGATACCTGGTGGCACAGGGGCGTTCAAGAAGAAATCGCGAGTCCACCTGAAGTACCCAATCCGATGCGCAGCGGCCGCTTGCCCGGACCTGGCAGTGACTAATTGAACATGAACATGTGCTGTGTCTGGTTCAGGTCCCAGCCCCTAACCGCCTTGAAGCGAGAGGTGTCGCCCCTTTACCCATTCCTGCAACATGCGCTCACCCACTTCTTTGAAATCGGGATGTTCCTTGATGTATGACCGAAGATCGATCTCGGTTTGTGAGAGGGCGTCTGAGACACGCTCAAGGATGTCGCGAATCTTAGCGGGCGTGCCTGTCATCCGTGTTTCACCGAGTCGACGGAGAACTTTGCTGTCGGGCCACTGGGTTGTTCCGTTGAGCGTAAGGGCAAGACTATCCTTCGGCAGGTAGATGGCAGTCGTTACGAGATCATAGACGTGTGCGAGACGAGCTTCACCAAGCACGTCGTCGTAGACGATGCCGAAATTCTTGAGGTGGGCATCGCCATTGCGCAATGCGCAATTCAGCACGATCAGCGTGAATAGTTTTTCAACATCTGCGAGTACGGCGGGTGAGTTTGCGAACTGCTGAAATCGCTTCATGATTGAAGTTTCGTAGCTGCCGCGATACTTCTCATCTGTTCTTCTCGCGTTCAGGACGCAGAAATCCTCAAATCCCCGGTAGGTGCCATCAGGGCGCAAGTCGAAACGGTCAACGACAAGTGCCATCCCGTCTTCTGCGAGTCGATACCGAGGTACGTCCAGGCCGCAACGCTCAGCGGCCTTCAGGCAGAAGTACTCGTTCGCAGCGAGCTGAGGAAATTCGTTCGGCTCCCAGAACTTCACGATGTGAGTTGCACCTCTGTAGCTCGGAGAAAGACGGGGCTCTCCGTTCGCTAAAGTGGCAGATGCGTTCTCGTCTCGCACGAGGACCTTGGGCTGGACACCGCTGATACCGGAAAAGGATGCAAACTTCTCAATGAGGTAGCGAAATAAATCCCCGTCGCGACGACTTGCTAAAATCTCGTCGACCGACTGAAAAGGAACATCCTCGTTGAGCCGTTCCTTGTCGCCGGTATACCGGATGCGGCCTACTTGTGAGCGGCCAACAATGGCGAGCAGATCAAAATCATCGAATGTTCCAGTCGCCTTCGCAAAGGCGAGTCGCAGCCGTTCCCGCAACGCGCCTTCCGGGAGGTTCATCTCGAAGATCGGAGGAAGGCCAAAGGGCACGTCCCAGGAGGGAAGGCGGACAGGCATGGTAACGGAGACGGCACGCTGTGGGACTGTCTCCGGCAAGTACGCAAAAGCACTTCCGCGATCCCGCTGCCTGTCCAATAGTCCTGCCTCAGCGGCGTCTGTCCAGACCTTTATCATCACGATCCTCTTCTAAGAGTTCGTCCAGAGTGGGCCGTTGGAGGTTTGCCTCTTGTAGTTTCAACTCTAGGCCGAGCGCCGACAAAATGTTGGCGACTTTAGAAAAACCAAGTTCACCGGATCGGCCATTCTCCAGGGCGTCGAGTGTCGCCCGACTAACACCGGCCTTCTGGGCCAACACCGATTGGCTAAGCCCGAGAGCCTTCCGCCTAGACGCGATCTGAGACCCGACGATGTGCAGTTCCAACATTTCTGGCCTAATATACTAGGCATAATGTTGTTTTGTCAATGCTATGACCAATATAGTAGTCATTATGGGCTACTTTGCTGTACGTTGTGACCCGTGGCGAGATGCCGCCTCAGATTCGCCAAAGTCTCCTTCTGTGTGTCGGCTGCGTTCGCGGCCTGAACGAACCCACAGAAAAGCCCTAAGCACCGGATCGGCGACGGTTCGGTGCTTCGGTGCTTCCGACCGAGAACACTGGGAGGCACACCGGCCTCGTTCGCCGACCCACGGCGGGGAATGGACTGGCTGGGTACCGATCCCAAGAAAGGACTAATGAGGGACTAAATGAGGGACTACAACGCGTTTCTTGCAACAACTTATGCCTTTGCCGTTGTTGTCAGTAGGCGTTTAATTGAATCTGCACTGAAACCGACCAAAAATACTGCGACCAAGCCCGGTAAGATATCAAGTTTGGTGATTTGGTCTTGAGCTCCAGAAACCAGCCCGAACACGGCGATTAGCAGAGCCGCAGAGAGCTTGAGGAGTTCGGTTCGCGTGCGTTCTCCGACACCCCTTCCCAGTTCGCTTGGGTGGATCTTGACTGTGCTCGCCACGATAATCGGGTCGCCTGCATCGGTATTGATAATTTCGCCTCCGGGGTCGTGGAAGCGCGCCTGAACTTCGTACGTATCCTGACGACCCTTTATCTGAAAATAGTGGGACACAGTCCCACCCTTGCCGGTGAGTCCGTCCCCAAAATCCCATTCAACTTCTATCTCCTCCCGCGCGGCCGCGGTATTCAAGGCACTCTTGTGAAAGGATACGCAGAACTCCAGCGGGGATCGTTCGTATGCTAACGACGGATCCATTAAAATTACAGCGTCTTGGGCTCGAAGAGCTTCGACCAGACGCTCGGGAAAGATGTCGTCTTGCATCTCACGCAGAAGCAGTCGGGCTGATCGCAAAGCTTCCCAGCTTCCCAACTGCAACTGCCCTGCAAGCTGATCAACCCGCTCACTAAGGCGAGATATCATTGCAGGATCCGTGGTCCCATCCCTCAGAGCGACATAGTCCCGGATGATCCGGGTCTTCTGCAGAGCCATATCCAGTTCAACGTACTTGTCCGCAATTACGATCTGATCGTTTGGCCCTACCTCTCTCAGAGCCAGATTGGGGCCAGGTATTCTGGCAATCAGTTGCAAATATGTCGGACTTTGCGCAATAGAACTGTCGATATCGTTGACCAGTTGATGGATTTCATCGGCCAGTGTCTTGCCAAACTCGTCGTTGGGCTCATTCAGTTTGTCAACCATCGCCGATGCCGCGAGAACGGCTGCGCCGGCAGCTTGTACATCTGTGTCACTAACCTCCCCTTTTGACAGCAGAACGCTAGCATCTTGAAGGGAGCCGTTGATCTCATCGATCTGAGTTGGAGGCACGCCTTGAGCCAATTTCTTACTCAATCGGCCTAGCACCACATCCATTTGTTCCAACACTGCAACTTTCGCCGCTAGTCTCGCAATACCATTTGTGCATTGGGTCGCGACAGTCGAAAAGTCTGGCGAGACGGTGGCACGTGAGCGCAGTAGATCGGAAAGTCGGCTACGTTCAAGACGTACCAACACAGCTAAACGTGACTCAATGCGGGTACTCAAATCAGAGGTTCTAGCGGCCAGATCCCTCAATTTGTCCCTGAGATCGAGGCGCAGCAGTTTGTTTGGCAGTGTGTAGCTCAACACCAACGAAGACACACCGCCCAGAATCAGAAGTACGAATGAGATCAAGTAACTGAAAATCCCGCGCAACAATGGAGTAAAGTAGTCGACGCTTGCTTCGATTTGAAAGGTTTTGATTGGTTGCAGAATCATTGGTGAATTGCGGGTTCCCTGAGGAACCCTCGGCGTCAATAGGAGGCGATATCCATCATGGCTGGCGTCCGACTTGATTAGATTCACCAAGCGACTAAGTTTTGACGAGAGCTGGGGTGTACATTCCAGAACCCCAAGAGCCTTCGGCAGCAGCTCGCCGTCCCCGGTGCAAACGACGTCCCCGTTGACCAACTTGAAGGAAACAGGGTAGCTAGCGGGGTCGTCATTTCTCAGCGCTACTCTAGTGGTAACGTCGTCCACCAAGGCGAGCTTGAGTTTGTCGGAGCCATCGATCTTGATGCCAACCGGGAAACGTCGGACATGAACTTTCCCGATCTTCTCGGCCCCGTAGTGGTTCGCAATTTCCAAATCCAGTTCAGCGTCGTCCCAGTCCTCATGGACGATGAGCCTGACGCTCACGGTCGTCTTAGGGGGGACGACCTTTTCGTAGATCCGTTTCGGCTGCTTTTGGAGATCCGATTCAAACGTAGCGTACACGGGAGAATTGCCCTGTGAGGACACAGAGGCTACAAGAGCGAGGCTCACTTCCTTGTCTGTTTGATTCCTCAGGTCCAAGTCGGTTGTCCCTTCACCCGTTGCCTGATTAATGGTCACGGTAGGGCTCCCGAGAAGACGCACACATGGCACGACCGAGTTCTTGCCCGTGGTGCCCGCGCCCTGTTGCGCGAAAGCTTGTGGCTGAGCCGGGAGCGCTAGCAATCCAGCCAGCGTCAAATAGAAAGTGAGCGCTTGATATTGTGTCAGGATCATCCCGCAATCTCCTAGTTCTCTAGCCTTCCTCGCACACCGTTATTTCTTACCGGAAAACAAAGAGTCGAAGTCGTAGCTAATTCCCACTTGGGCACCAATCGTTGACTTTGTGATCAGTTCGGAACGATTGGACCCTGTAATGGCAATTGGAAATTTCCATCCCGAACTGGAATTGCCCAGCGTAATCTTCAGTTGCCCGACATGGATCTTGCCTTTTTGCGTAAACACCTGAGTAGCGGTACTGGAGAGCCCCGTGAAGGTGACTCCGGAGATAGGACTGCTCGGAGTAACGTTAAGGATTGCGGGACTGGTTTGATCTTGAAAATAGTAGGCAGCACTGAAGGTGGCTGTAAGGGAACTGCCAAGGTTGTAGGGATTATGGTCAGCCTCAACTCCTGCCTGAATGTCTCGGAGCCTTCCAGAACCGGGAATCAAGCTGGATGGGATCGAGTTGTAAATTGATCCGGCCACGTTTCCTGTCATTTTCCAACTCTTCAGCGACTGTCCCCAAATCAACCGAAGAGTGGAATTAGTCGGTTGATTGGACGGCGTATTGTAATCGTACTCAAGAGTAAGGATTGGCTTGGCCCAAGCCGCTTTGTCGTACAACGTCCTTTCGTCTTTTGCGATGCTCGCTAGCGATCCTGAATACGCCAGCGCAGCCTGTATCAGGGGTTTCCGAGCGGCAGCGGCCTTTGCTTCGTCGGGATCGCTGCTGCCAGGAGCCAAGATGTCTATGAGATTTCTTATCTTGGCGGCAAGATCAGCATCAATGGTTTCGTCTGATGATGTGAGCAGGTTACCCGCAACGTCGGGACCAGCAGCATCACGTAGCCAGGTTGTCCAAGCGCCGCTTTTATCCGAGGTCGTCTGGATGACAACCAGCTTATTTCTTGCCGTTAGAGCGGATGTATCGTCGTATGACGATTGTTTCAGCGCATTGGCTAGGTCCTGTTTTGTGGGTGTTTGTGCCCAAATGTAGAACTTCGCCGTAAACTGGCTCAGCGCAAATGAGTTTCCTCCCTGGGTACCTGTCACTTGCTGCGTTCCTCCTTGCGCCGTCCCAGCGGCCGTTCCTGTGATCGTCGAAGGCTGGCTCAAGTCGAGCGAAGTGCTGTATGACACCCTGCCCAGAAAACTTACTATTCCGCTGTTTAAACAGCCTGCTCCGGGAACCGTCTTTACAGCACACTCCGTAAACTCGCCTTTTGAGGCGCCTTCTATTGCGGTGAATAGTTGATCCAGAGAACCGCTGATCGTTGTTGTTTGGCCGCTCGTGGAACTAGTCAAAGCGCCATACTGATCCGCCACCGACAATAGCCTCGATGTAAAATTCTTGGATATCAAGTCCGTCGAACCAGCGGTGCTGGAACTGGAACCTGCCTGCTTCTCTGCCGTACTCACGAATCCAAGAAACAATTGTGTTCGTAAGGCCTTCTGAACTTCGCCAGGATACGCGGTCAGAATTAGGTTAACCATGCAGCCTGCCTGCTCACTGAGATTGAGAAATTGCGCGAAAAGCCTTTGGTATTTTCCTTGGTCTTGGAGGGCTTGCTGTTTCTTGGTCTGAGTTGCTAGTAGGTCTTGAAGGGCTTGCTGCTTCTCAAGTTGAGTTGCTGCTGGGTCTTGGAGGGTGGCTTGCTGCCTCGTAAGCTGAGTCTCTGCGTTCGTGAGATGCTCCGTTGCCGTCCGATATCCATTACGGTACTCGACGAAGTGCTCTTTACACTGCTCATTCGTAATCTGTTGAGCTGTCGCCCATGACGACAGCATTGCAAGAGCTGCTGCGACCAATATGGAACTTGTTGTTTTCATAGTCGTCACGCCTTGATGGTAAAAGTTTGTGCGAGTGTCGACGACAGAATGTCGGACAACTGGATGCAGCCAGCACCGGCCTCATTCAGCTCCCCTGTCGAGTTCGGCGGGACGCAAATATATCCAGTTTCGAGCGTGTAACTTTGACCCGCGCTAGTAGTGAACGAATAGGTGTCAGGTGCAGGGAATGAGGTTCCCGCGACCTGCTTTCCTGTACTGTCTTTTACGACCGTGGCTGTTTGGTCGAATAAGACCGACCCAGTGACGGCGGTTACTTGCAGTGTGACGGGCCCCGCGGGGCTCGCTAGGAATGTTGTCCCCGTCATGTCGCCATTGTCGGGTGTAAGTACGCACATAAAGAACATCCTCCGCTCTTGTTAATTGGTAAGACGCCATGCTGAATACTGCCCAGTCAACCGCGTGCTCGACTGGATCGACCTAAGATGTCCCTACGTTTCCCACGGCCTTCTTCGTCAGGTATGCTCCTTGGCCAAGACCGAACCCAGCCAGCAATGTGGTGTCTATATCGGGCAGGCTCGTCACCTTGGTATACGAGACGGTTCCAAAGAAATTGAGGATCAGTACGACGTAGGTCGCCACGGCAACGAGCGTAATGATCAGCATTTGAAAATCTCCGAAGTCGAACTGCGGAGCGATTGCAGGCTGCGCAGCAACTGCCGGTTGGTTACCGGTTGCAGCCTGTGGTGGTTGCGCAGGGACACCATCATCGTGGGTCAAATCGAAAAGAAATCTAGGCTTATCAGCGGTGGTTTTTAACGTTTGTCCTGGCGCACCGCTCTTGGTGGAGGTGATTGCCTTTGCCCCGCCGTAGGTGAGGACGCTCATACCGGATAGCAGCAGTAGATTGTTGGGGATGTTTACGCCCCCGATGAAGTCTGTGCCGGCCGCCCACACGCGTATCCAGAGTGCCGCGATGTAGGAGGTAATTAGAACGAAAAACCACAATGCCATCTGAAATTTCGAGTTGCTGTATCGGTTGTCTTGGCCGATGATCAGTTGCTGTGGTTTAAAACCAGAGAGACAGCAGCACAATAAAAAGCCGATGATCGCTGATCCCAGCATCGCCCAAACACCCGCGGTCGAGGACACCGAGTCCACCGTCAACGCCTTAAGTACGGTCGCGTTCTTGGTCGTATCCGTGGTGTAAACGACTTGTATGTGGTCGCCCGGATGCAGTTGTTTAAGCTGGTCTTTTACGACACTATCTTGCACGATCAAATGTAGCTTCTTGCAGGTGATTTCCTGTGTGGCGCATACAGCCCCTAGAATTGTCGTCGTTTTATCGCTAACGCTTGGGTACAGCGCTGTCACGTCTAGCGACAACTGATCGCTCGATACGGAATCAACGGAGACGTGCCAGGGGCGTGTCATCGCAGCCGCGGGCTGGGTCAGGGCGGTTGACGGGGTCCCCGCGCTGTCAGGCTTTTTCTCAGCGGCAGTTGTGTCTGCCAACATCAAGCATGGAACTATTAAGAACAAAAGGATGCAGGGTAACGCTGAATGACAAGTTTTGGCTTTATTCATTGGTCATCCACCTTTCGGAGGCTTCAATCGGCTGCTCCGTGGCATCAAGCACTCACACCTAGAAACGAGAAAGAGGGTGCAAATCCTTTTTGGGGGGCCAAGCCGAAATACAAGCGGTAATCCCGTTAAGAGCCGAGCGCTCCAGAGAAACGTGCTTGAACCTCCATCGTTGCTCTTTTTTCGTGTAAGATTCGGCACACTGCGGGGTATTGTGGTTCACACTTCGTTCCAATCTGCAGAAGAGCTGATCAGTGGCTGCGCGGAAGCAAACAACCCAGCGGCATGGGATGAGTTCGTCGCCCGCTTTCAGCGACCGATAAGTCTTTCCATTCAGCGAACCGCCTGCCAATGGGGAAAAGACCCGGCGCAGTTTGTTGACGATTTGCTGCAGGAGACTTATCTCAAGCTATGTGTGGATAAGTGCCGTTTGTTGCTCGAATTTGCCCAGCGACATCCCGATGGGGCGGTGCTCGGATACATAAAGACAATTGCGATCAATGTTGCTCACGATCACTTCAAATCACTCCATTCACAGAAGCGCGGCGCGGGAGAGACCGATCAGTTACACGAAGACTTTGAACCGGCAGCACGCAGCTGCAGCTTCGGCGGTCCAGACGCCCTGGACCGCGAGGTCTTTCTGAAGCAAGTCAACGATCAGGTACAGGATTGCGCGGCGGGCTCCAATCAGGAGCGGGACTGCATTATCTTCTGGCTTTACTACCTGCAGGGTATGAGCGCGAAAGCAATTGCTGCTTTGGCAACCGTCAAACTTACAGCAAAGGGCGTGGAGGCCGTCATTTTCCGTCTTACTCGCTGCGTGCGGGAGCATTTGGGTAACTCGGGAATGCCAGACTCGGTGGTGCCATAGCCTACGTAAAGAAAAGGATTCCGCCCGCCAATGTCGTACTAGAAGGAGTAGCAGATTTTGACACGGCCATTCGACAAACATCTCGATAGCGACGAACTGGATAGGCTCGTTTTGTTGCAAGGAACGAGTGTGTCCGGTTCGGAGCAACTCTCAGAGCTAGATGTGAGAGAGGCCCAGCTTCACGTTGAGTCTTGCCAGGACTGCAGCCGAAAACTGCAAAGGCACGGGTTCGTGCACAGCGAGATTTTACGTATGCGAGCGCCGAATTCATCGCCGTCGACTCCCGAGTGCAGGGGAGATGCCGAGTGGTTGGAAGTGGCGGCCGGACTTCTGCCGGAAGCAAAGACAAGAGAACTGATGAAGCATGCGGCACAATGCGGGCACTGCGGGCCACTGCTAAAAAGCGCGGCCGAAGCGCTCGTGGACGAAGCAACTCCTAGCGAGGAGGCGCTTCTGGCCTCGCTGCAGAGTGCGCGCCCCGAATGGCGGAAGAACATGGCCGCAACGCTGCGAGACATGCAACCGAAGTCTTCATGGTGGAGGCCGGTCTTCAGTTGGCCGGTTCCAGCATACGCACTTGGGGGGATCGTCGCCGTTGTCGTGCTTGCATGGATCGGAGTGCGGGCTTTGCATCCTCCGTCTGCTGAACAATTGCTGGCGCAAGCTTATACAGAGCATCGGAGTTTAGAGGTGAGAATCCCCGGCGCAAAGTACGCTCCCATGCAAGCGGAGCGAGGCGGCGGCCAGTCGGACTTCGATAAGCCACAATCTCTGCTAAAGGCCAAGGTTTTGATAGGTGAAAACCTGAGCAAGAATCCGAATGACCCAGAGTGGTTGCAAGCGCGTGCTCGGGCCGAACTGCTCGATGGTAACTACGAAGCGGCGATTAAGTCGCTGCAACACGCGCTCGAAGTGCAGCCTCATTCTCCGGGCTTGTTGATTGACATGGGTTCGGCGTATTTCGTGCGCGCCGAATCTACCGACAGACCGATTGATTACGGCAACGCCATTGAAGTGCTTGGCGAAGCATTGGCCAAGTCACCGGACGATCCTATTGCGCTGTTCAACCGCGCCCTCGCCTGCGAACGCATGTTTCTCTACACCCAGGCTGTGGACGACTGGGAGCACTACCTCCGCATCGACCCGCAAGGCGAATGGTCTGAAGAAGCGCGCAAACGCCTGGCTGCCCTAAAACAGAGAGTAGAACAGCACGAGAAGAGCCAGTCAGAACGGCTGCTGACGCCAGCGGAAATCGCCCGAGCAGATAATGATCCCGCCATTCGCGCCAAAATAGAAGACCGCATCGAAGAGTATTTGCACCTTGCGGTAACGGAGTGGCTGCCAAACGCGTATCCCGAAACGTCCGCTCAAGAATTGGCCAGACAGGATCGAGCTGCCATCAGCGTTCTAGGCAAAATCGCGGAAACATCCCACGACGACCTTTGGCTTTCGAGCCTTCTGAGCAACACCCGAGAACCAAGCTTCCCATCCGCTGTTCTGGCACTTGCGTCCACCGTGCGCGCCGGCGATAGGGGCGACTATTCCGCGCAGCGGATTTCAGCACGTCGCGCCTCGCTACTTTTTCGCTCGGCGGGCAATCTTGGGGGCGAACTCCGCGCCCAAGCTGAAGAAGTTTATGCGGATCACCTTCTTTATGAGGGGCGACCGTGCATGGCTCTCGTCCGCATCCTGATCCCTCAGCTTGAGCGTGACGGCTACACCTGGCTCCAAACCGAAATGGATCTGGAGGAGATGAACTGCGCGGGACTGGTCGGCGATATAGGAACGGACCAAGCAGCATTGACGACGGCGCTTAGTCTGGCAAAGAAACACCAATATCTCACTCTGTACCTCCGTGGCCTAGGGTTTGAATCTGACGGGTCGGCATCCTTGGGCGATGCCACGAAGGCTTTCTCGCTCGCCTCAGAAGGATTGCGACTTTTCTGGTCTGCTCCAGTACAGGTTATGGAGGGTTACAACTTCTATACGGACCTCGACACAGCCGCTGACAACTTGCGACTCCCCAATCTGCAAGTCGTCCTCTGGAAACAGGCCACTGCAGTAATTGATTCCAGTCCCGACGTTCTCCAACGCGCAATGGCCCACCGCTGGTACGGAAATTCTGCCTACCTCGCAGATATACCATCACTGGCTGAAGAAGAGTTCGCCAAAGCGAGTGCCCTGTTCGCAGCGGCGCCGAGGACTGCAGCCACGACGCGCGACCGAATGGACGCGGAAATCTGGCTGGCTCGCATCGAGACCCGCCGTGGAGATGTGGAAAGGGCCGTCACTCGTCTGGAACAGGCGCGACCCATCCTCGACAGTGCGCCGAACTTCATTGCAGAGGTCAACTTTTACAACACTCAGGCGGAAATCAACATTCGCCGATCGGACTACTCCGCCACTGAATCTTCGCTCCGGTCCGCTGTCTTTCTTGCCGAGTGGGCGTTAAATTCATTCACCTCTGATAGTGATCGCCGCCAATGGGCTGAACAGACACAAAGTACCTATCGGAACCTCGTCGCCTGGACATTTCGGCAACGGGACACGACCTCCGCCCTTGAGCTTTGGGAGTGGTACAAAGGAGCGCGGCTGAGGGCCAGACGACATGCCGTCTCGGGCTCATTCAAAGGATTAGACATTTCAACTCCGCCAGATGTGCACGGCGCTCCTGTTTTGCCCACGCCGACGAGAGTTTCTGATCAGCTTCCCCTCCTGTCTGGCCAAACGGTCATAGCATACGCTGCCTTTCCGAACGGGATCGCGGTTTGGGCCTACGATGACCGTGGCATTGTCTCGCAATGGATTGACCGTCCGTTGCCACAAGTTGTGGATCTGGCCAACCGTTTTCGCGAGATTTGTTCCGATCCTTCTTCCGACCTCCTCGTTCTGCGAACAACGGCCCGCTCGCTCTACGACCTCCTTATCACGCCTGTCGAAGAACGGATTGGGAGCGGAAGAGTTCTCGTTTTTGAGCCGGACGAAATCCTCGCGAGTATTCCATTTGAGGCTCTACTTGATCGCAACGACCACTATCTGGCTCAACGAAACGCCATTGTCATATCGCCAGGGCTCTACCAAACCAGCCAACTCCGGCCCGTAACCGTAGTGACTTCGGAGTCTCCCGCCCTAGTAATAAGCGTCCCGTCGCCGGCTGAGGAGGGTTGGACGGCGCTAGTGGATGCGGAACGCGAGGCAGAGACTGTCGCCGCAAGCTTTCGCTCGGCTCGGTGGCTCAAGGGTTCCGATGCTTCTCTCGCTGTCATTCTCCAGAGTCTGCGCGGCGTTTCCGTTTTTCACTTTGCCGGCCATGCGGTGTCCTCACCCGAACGGGATGGTCTTGTCCTCGCCGATCGCGACCCAGACACACAGCGAGCACGCCTGCTGAACGCACAGACTTTGCGAGTTGGCGACACTAGTGGACTGCAGTTGGCCGTTCTGTCCGCGTGCCAAACCGGTATCCGCCCAGATGCTTCGGAATCCGGGAATGAAGGATTGGCCAGAGAGTTGCTTCACGGCGGCGTTCCGCACGTTGTCACGAGCCGATGGAACATTGACTCGTCACAGACTGCGACTCTGATGAAACAGTTTTACTCGGGCCTTCTAAGCGGAGAGGATGCTGCGAATTCGCTCCGCGCCGCTGAACTGGCACTCGCAGCCCAATCCAGTTCGGCCCACCCCTATTACTGGGCAGCATTTGAGCTTCAAGGAGTTGAATAAGAGCTTGGAGATAAGAAAAATGAAAACTCGATGGATTTGCGCTGCTTGCTTCTTGGCCTTCGCCTGCTCTGTCGCTTCGGCGTTTGGGCAGCAACTCGATGTTCTGCTCGACGGCCCGTGGATCTACCAGGTGGATACACAATTTCACCCTGGCGGCCATGCAAACATGCCCGTGCTCATCGCGATGGCACCGTCTGTACCCGGCCACACAGGTCCCACATTCACCACGGGCGACGGCGCCGATCTTACGAACACTCCCGGAGTCTTCTGCGTCAGTCTCGGCGGTCTAGGCTGCGCAGTATCGACGTCCAATGCAACCGACCTTAACAGTACCCCGTACACAGCTCTATATCACCTTCCCATACATGCCAAGGGTGGCGCGAGTCCTTGGGCTTGGTACCAATACGCTAGCGACGCTAGCAGGGCGAGAAGTTCTTGGTACATCATTCTTCCCATTCCGGACTCGGCAAGCAACGACGGGGTTGAAGGCTTCTATTTTGGGTCGACTTTCGGAATCTACCCGAATCCCGCGCAAAGTCAGAACATCGGTACGATGCTCCATTACAAGGACAGCCAGGGGGCGGTCAGCCTCTACAAGTGCACCGGGAGCAGCGGCACTTACGGCGACAACTGCACAACACCGCAGTTCCAAAAAAAACAGCCAAATACAGGAACGCTTCGCATTTCGTTCAGCGCGCCCGATGACAAAGCACCATACAACGTGCCTTACTGCGACTATCACATACGAGACGCCTATCACAGCTCGATGCTCTTCCTGGACGAAACGCAACTCGATCTCGGCACAAACACTAATCAAGCGTATGGATACGCGGACTTGCCGCCAGCCGACTCTGATCCTGCGCAATGCTATCCCTGTGATTCGCAGAATCCACACGGACTTGGCAACTGCGCTTATATGGAAGCGATGTCGCCCGACTCGGTGGATGTGAGGACGCAACTCGCCGACATTGTGAATGCGATTGGCGGGAGGAAGGACCGCGACGGATTGCAATATGCCGAGCTGCAAAGTATTTCTGAACAACTGAAGGGCCAGCTACCGCAACGCTCCCAACTTCTGAGTATTCAAAGACTATTGCACTTATCGAAACAGGGCATTGAAAACCTATACCTGCAAGAATTTGAGGTTCAGAAAAAAGCGAAAACAAAAGAAATCGCGACGCCATCGCAAGACATACTTGTCTTAAAAAGAATGGAAGATGACTTGGATGTTCACATTTTGCGTGCGGCTTCCGGTGGTAAAGATTGCCGAGCCGCTCAAATGCGGCTTCCGAACAACTAAAGTACAGATTCGTGTCTGGGTGGTTCGCTCAAGGTTCGCCGCGATTCACACTTTCTAGATCGCGCATGAGGTCTCGAACTAGCTTGGCATCGCCCCTAGAGAACCAGGGCGTTAGGAGAGGCCTGCTACCTGCGCCACGGTAATGGCGCACAATTATGAACACGTCGACTACGTCACGAGAGGAGAGGTTCGATTTGGATTGAAGTCGGTTTTGGTCGCACGTGGGTGGAACGCGGTGGCATCGGTTTCGCGATCGGGCGATGCAGATGAAGGAAGGAACATCTTATCGCGTCGGCTGCTTCGTTCGCGCCCCTTCAAAGAACGCAGGAGCGGGCACCCCGTCCGCTATTGTCGCGGCTAGGACCGAAGGTCTGGGCCGCCCGTCCCTCTTAGTGCTGGTAACGGCATATTCGTCCTGAGCCTTCCCGGACTATCATTCCCTAGAGGTAAACAACGCACATGCCTGGAATGAACCTCGTTAAAGCATCCAACCTGGAGGCATGGTCCAGTTCGCTTACAGCGAGAGCGAATCTGCCTAGTGTTGTCGCATCTCTTATCTGTTCCTCTTGCCCGACTCTGCAGTCCTATCGTTTTCCGTCTGGCGATGCGTCTCAGACGCATGGGTTCGACGGTGTCGCCGAGGTTGTGACTGGGACCACGTTTGTTCCGGAGGGCATCTCCATTTGGGAGTTCGGAACGGGGGAGAATTACGAGCGAAAGGCCTCGGACGATTTCAAGAAACGAACGGACGCGATGAGTGCGGAGGACCGCGTAAAACGAACGTTTACGTTTGTTACTTCACGGTTATGGGATGGAGGACCGGAGAAATGGGAGCAAGCACGCGCCTCTGAAGGTTGGCTGAAGGTGCGCGTCCTAGATGCGACTTCCCTTGAGTTATGGCTTTCAGAGTGCCCCGCTGTTGCTCTCACTCTGGCCAAGGAACTTGGAATTATCCCGCCAATCGGCATAAGGACAATTCCGGAATTTTGGGACGAGTACCGACTAAACTTCGACCCCGTTCTGAAAGAGGACCTCCTCCTTGCAGGACGCGAGGAAAAGGCGAAGCGCCTATGTCAATCGCTGAGCGAAGGAGTGAAAGACACCGCCAAGTGGCAGGCGGACTCAGCTTCAGAAGCCATCGCGTTCATCGCCGCTTCGATAATGAAAGCAGATCCAAAGACTTCCGAGTTCCTCGTTTCGAAAACGCTTGTTATCGAGACCCCCGAAATCGCACGAATCGTACCAACCAGAAATGGATTCAACTTCATTCTCACGCCTGCAGCTGCGAGTGTCGGACCTGCGCTTGCGAGAACGAGCCAGGTGACGTTAGCTCTTGGAAGTGAAGACCGCGCCGGCGACGCCGAACTGCTTGAGCGCATGAATACAACAGACTTCGCAGCTGGCCTAAAGTCGATGGGACTCGATGACGAGGAAGCGTTCAGGCTGTCGACGCGATGCGGGAGGAGTGTCACAGTACTATCCCGGCTCAATGCAAGTGCGATTGCGCATCCCCCCGAATGGCATCGCGAAGCCACTCTGGCACCGTTTGTACTGGCGGGCGGCTGGGACGCACGGAACAAGGACGATTGCGCGGAAATGGAAAAGCTATGCAACACAGGTTATGCGAACGTCGATGGGGCCGCACGCAGATTTGCTTCGATCGCCGATCCGCCGATCGATCTTGATGGAGCTGTCTGGACCCTACGCTCGCCAACAGATGCTTTCATCCTTTTGGGTCCTCTGATCGACACAGCTGCCCAGCAGCGCTTTCGTGACGTTTGCATGGAAGTCCTAGGCGAGATGGACTTGACACTCGAAGTCCCGGAGGACCAGCGGCCAATCATTCCAACCAGAGGAGCGGATTTCCACCACTCAGAGTGGCTTAGGCGTGGCCTCGCTCGAAGTCTATTGCTTATTTCCGCCCTTCACGATGCGGCCAAATTCAGGGTCATTGGAGCAAGTCCAGAGCAGTTTGTTGACGACATAATAGGATCGTTGCCCGGCCTTGCGCAGGACATCCGGCTGATCGCAAGTCTGAAGTCTGAGCTCCCAATGCTTGCGGAGGCAGCGCCACTCCCTTTGGCATCCGCCCTCGAGCGCGTGCTCGGGGGTGACTGTGCCGTCTGGACACCAATCATTTTCTGTGACAGGAAAGACCAGTCATTCTTGAGTTCCTTCAGTCCGCACACCTACATCCTCTGGGCGCTGGAGACAATGGCCTGGAGCCCGAAGCACCTGCATCGAGCGGCATCCATACTGATGAAACTTGCTGAACACGATCCAGGGGGATCAACGACGAATCGCCCACTGCATAGCCTGCGCGAGATATTCCTGGCGTGGAGACCCAACACTTACGCATCACTCGAAGAACGCACTGCTGTTTGTCGCTCCATATGTTTAGCATCTAAGAAAACGGGCTTGGAGCTGGCTATGGCTCTCTTGCCAAGACCATTCGATCATTCCAGCCCGACTGCAAAGCCACGATTGAGGGGCTTCGGTGACGTCCAAAGTAAGCCAGTCACATACGGCGACGCGAACACTGCCTTCCAACGGTACGGCGAGCTGGCGGTAGAACTTGCCGGGACGGACATTTCCGCACTTTCGGCACTCGTCGAGCGACTGCCTCACCTGAGTCCCATTGCCCGGCAGCATGCTCTCTCCGCGATGAAAAGCTCAGTAGAAGGTGCGAGAGCTGAGGAAGAGGCATTCAAGCTGTGGACCGGATTACGTGACCTGGTGCAGAAACACCGGAGTTTCAAGGAAGCAAACTGGGCAATGGGCGAGGATCAGCTGGGGCCAATCGAGAAGGTCTGTAAGGAAATAGAACCGCGCGATCCGGTAAGGCAAGTCTTATGGTTGTTCAACGACTACGCACCTCAGGGGGGAATGCCGAAAGGGCAAGACTACATAGAGGAGGCAAACCGTGATCGTGCCGATGCAGTTCGCGAACTGCTCAACCGCCACGGAATAGCGGCTGTTTTGGGGCTGGCGAAGGCTGCGAAGCTACCACATTTCGTAGGTATCGCCGCGGCGCAAGCCTCAGACTCTCTGGAGTTATTGAAACAGATTCTCGAAGCTGGCCTGCACCCCGAATCCTCAGTCAATATCGACTTCGCGATCGCGCTGTCTGCAATGGGGCACCAGTCGCACGGCGCGGAATGGGACGATTGGATGGTGCGGCTTGCATCCACTCTTGGCCCAGATAGCGCTGCCGATTTGTTCTTGCGATGGCCAGACAATCGTCAGACCTGGAATGTCGTTATGAAAGTCTCGCCTGAAGCCGAAAGGGAATACTGGAAGCGCAAGTGGGCATTTAAGCCGTCTTCTCAGGATGAACTATTGTTTGCGTTCGGCAAGTATTCAGAAATTGGACGATTCAGTGCAATCCTAGACATGATCGGGTATGACGAAGCGGCGCTCTCGACATTACAATGCATCGCAACGCTGGGTGGCCTAATCGGAGAGCTGAACGCAGATCCCTCAAAGTTGCAGCGTATCCACTACCAGCTTGTACATATGATTCAAGCCCTGCAGAAACGTGAGGACACAGATCTTGCCCAGATTGCCGCACTCGAATACGAGTATCTACCGCTGCTCGAATTTGAAGCCGAGCCAGTGGCACTGAACCAGATACTTGCTGGTTCGCCTGACTTCTTCATCAAAATCATTTGTGACGCTTTTGCACCTTCGTCAGGACCCAAGGAACCGATTACAGATGACCGGAAGTTGCGTGCCAGGCTCGGATACCAAGTGCTCCAGTCAATGAAGATGGTACCCGGTTTCTCATCAGGAATAGGAGATCTAGACCATCTTCGCGCTTGGATCTCCGAAGTGCGAGCACTCGCCAAAGTGGCCGATAGAGCGGTCATTACAGACCAGCAAATTGGCCAGGTCTTGGCCTACGCGCCTGCTGATACCGACGATGGAGCATGGCCGGCCAAGAGGATTCGAGATCTGATCGAGGAATTGGCAGCCGATCAAATTGAAGTGGGAATTATGATCTCTCGATTCAATCAGCGAGGATCGTTTAGAAAGGAACTGTTTGACGGTGGAAATCAAGAGAGAGGCCTCGCTAGGCAGTATCGCGATTGGGCCGCTGCCGCCCGAAACTGGCCACGAACGAAAGCTCTGCTCGAACGCATAGCCGAAGACTGGGATCGCCAAGCAAAAAGAGCGGACACCGAAGCCAGACTCGATCAAGTCCGAGATGGCTAGCGAATACAACACTAAGGAGCATCTCCGTTATCCGTTCTGGAGGGCCGACCAGTCCGACTTTTCGCCGGGTAGCCGCGCCCACGTTTCCTTCAGGAGCCAATGTCCACATTCCTTGTTGTCCATTAGTAATGGACATGGCATAATAATGGACGATATGCGAGTTGAACCTCCATTGACTCTTTTTCTAGACCAGCTCCGGACCCTGCACTTCATCAGCGATCTGGATTTCTCTCCGGAGAACCGTGGGGGGGATCAAGGAATCGACGGCACCCTCAAGGTGCGCACTCCCAAAGGAACCTACTCCTTCCTCGTGGAACAGAAGCGGTCGTATCTGGACCGAGGGATACTCAATGCCCTCGTCGCTCAAGCCAAACTCTATGCAAGAGTACATCGCAAGCCCCTCTTGCTGTTGGCACGCTACATCCCCCGGCCTTCTGCCGAACGATTGATCGAATCACGAATAAACTTTGTAGACCAAGCTGGCAACATGCACCTCGTGCTCGGTCAAAACTACGAGCGTACGATCATCGGAAACAAAGAGAATGCCGTCTCAAAAGAAGGCAAGCGGGTCAGCCCCGCAATCGCTCAATTGTTGTTCACCTTTGCCACGAAGGAACTAGCGGGAAGCTGGTCCGTGCGTCAACTGGCTGAAGCGTCCGGGTTGAGCAAAAGCAATGTTGCGAATGTTCGACAGCAGTTGGTCGAGCGCGGAGTACTGCGAGAATCGGGGCACGGCTTTGATATCAGCGACAAATCGCGATTACAGGAAGAGCTGTTGAGAGGATATGAGTTCGCTCTGCGTCCGAAACTTCTAATCGGGCGTTTCCGGTCCTCCGACAGAGACCTGGACGACATGCTCGCCAGCGTCCGAAAGCCTTTTGCAGACCTATCAATTCGGTGGTCGGTAACTGGCGGGCCGGCTGCTCAGGCTCTCCAGAAGTTTTATCGAGGGTTGGAACTGCCAATCTTCGTCGACTCGTTCCCTGACCAACTTCGTCGTCAGTTGCGGATCATTCCTGACAAGGCAGGGCCACTCATTTTTCTGCGTTCCTTCGGTACCATCCCGTTTTGGCGAGAAATCGAGCCGTTCCCTCTCGCGCATCCGTGGTTGATCTATGCCGAGCTGATGTATTCTTCCGATCCAAGAGCGCACGAAGCGGCGGAAGAACTCAAACGCGAGTTCCTCTCCTGAGCGATGCCCGAACTTACCGACAACCAAATCGCTGACCTCCGAGTCCTGCAACACCATTGTGCGGCCCTCAGAGCGGAGCTTGTAATCATCGGGGCCATTGCGTACCAGATACATTTTCCAGCGGAGTCCCGGCATACCGGAGACATCGATTTCGCCGTCGCCTTGGACCTTGACGAATTCGCAGAGCTGGAACGCCGACTTCTTGCAGACGGCTGGGTCCGTTTCGCAAACCGTGAGCACCGATGGCGGAGCGCCCAGGCAACGATCCTGGACCTGATCCCAGCTGGACCCAAGCTTCGGAAAGCCAAGCAGATCACGTGGCCCATTAGTCAGTTCAAGATGAGCCTCGTGGGATTCGACCACGTATTCGCGACCGCTCAGCCGGTTCAGCTTGCGCCGGATCTGACGCTGAAGGTGATCTCATCTACCGCACTGATGCTCCTGAAAATTGTCGCATTCATGGATGATCCGCAGCGGCGAGTCAAGGACCTGGATGATATACGGGGCCTGCTTCTGCAATATGAAGCCGACAGCGAGCGGATATTCTCGGACGTAGTGATAGATGCTGCGCTCCAGGACTTTGGATTGGCTCCTGCCTTTCTGATGGGTCTTGATCTGCGTGCGCTTTGCACGGACGACGATGCGCAGATTGTCTACAAGTTTTTCGATGCGATGAACGAAGTCAATCCAGCGTGGATGGCGTTCGTCCGCGCCAGAGGCGTCGGCGACCATGTCGAGGAAGACGCTCGCGCCCAGATCGACACCTTCAGACAAGGTTTTAAGCGGAACGCGTGAAGGGCATCAGAACGCTCGGGTCGATCAAATCGGTCTGGACGCAAACGGGGGACTAACGAGGGACTGGGGACTAATTGGGGACTAGGGACTAAACGAGGGACTGAAGTGCGTTTCTTGCGCGTACTTACAGGTGCTTAGGTGTCATCCGTGCGCTTGTAAGTTGTTTGGCATCAATTTCCCTTTGAACTCATAACCCAAAGGTCGGTGGTTCAAATCCACCCCCCGCAACCAACGCAATCATAAGGTTACGAGGACTTGGGTTTTTTAATTGTGGTCTGAAATGGTCCAATAAGGTTCTAACCGCAACTGCAGAGGCCGTCACCCGACGGCCTTTTGCTATTTGGTGTGATCTTGAACCCACACGCGCTGCACGACGGATGTGTTGGCTTTGCGCTTCGATTCCATGAAGGCTCCGCCATAGACGTTCATCGTGGTTGAGATGTTGGCATGGCGCATGAGTTTCTGCTGCACACCGAGAGGAGCACCCGTTTCGTCGAGCCAAGCACGATAGCTGTGACGAAACGTATGCCAGCCGATCCGTCCCTGAATCTTGGCTCGTAACGCCGCGGCATGAAGCACCTTCTTCCGCAGCGAGCCAGAATCGTAGGGTTTGGCTGTCCGCGGGCTGGGGAAAACCCAGTCTCCCTCCGTCGCTGGGCAAAGCCGCTTCCATTCCAGGAGAATGGTTGCGACGTCCGGATCCAACGGCAATTCGTCCCGCGAGCACTCGGACTTCAGCTTCGTGACCTGGCTTCGAGCATATCCTTCTCTGATTTCGATCACCAGGCTTTCGAAGTTGATTCCGCTCCACCGCAGGCCCATGACTTCGCTCACACGAAGTCCGGTGCAGCCAGCGAGCAGGACCATACAGCGATAGGGATGAACAAGCTGATTGAGAAGAGCGCCAAACTCCTCCTCCGTCAGAATGCGAGGCGGCCGCAGACATTTGCTGACTCCCTTGAGTTCGACCAAAGCCATCTTGACCACGGATACGCCGTCACCAGCCATAGCAGCCAAGGGCAGACAGCAGACCGAGTTTTGATTCACGTCGACGCAGACAAAAGCGAATTGCTGGTTAATGATCGTTTTGCGTACGTGTCTGTCTCACGTGGTCAATACGACGCACAGATCTATACGAATGACAGCAGCGAACTCGCGCGTAACCTCAGTCGGGATAATTCTCAACGTACTGCGACCGAAGCGCAGCAGCAACAGCAATCTGCTCCGGAGGTCGAACCTGCTTCTGCACGGAGTGGCCGTCCTGCCGAAGAAAAACAAGGCCACAGTTTAGGGATAGGAATTACATGACATGGAATAGTGGAGACTTGAGCTTCGCACGGCGGTCGGGATGGGCATACTGTGACGCAGCCCCTTCTTGCGAGGCCGAGTTCCGCAGGGTCCGGTAAGTCGCCAGGGTCGAAGGTTGGATCAGCAGGCGGAACAGCGACCGGAGTCGGAAGAGGCCGGGTGCCGTTGTCCGGGTTTTCTCGAACCCAATCGTAGAGATAAGGAAAGAAACGGTTCAGCAGTTGCCGAGTCGGGTTGCCCATCGTTAACAGCTTGAGCGAGATGCTGCCTTGATGCTGCTCAAACTCTCCTGCCAATCCTAGCGGTGCCAAAGCGTCATCGCCTTCGGCATGAAGGAAGCGCAACAGATCCCCCGAGATAAGACTGCCCAGGCTGTGAGCTACGATCACGATCGAATCGTATCCGCGCCCGTCAATCGGGTCGCGGTAGCGCACGAGATATCGCAACAGAGAGGGGCTACTGGCAGGCCTTTCAGGTAGTGCAGAAAAGCCTCGGCAAAATTCTGAAGGGCGAAAATCCGGGAGATGTCGCGGACGCGAACCACGGCACGTGGTACCGGGAGCTGTTCGCGCCGAGCGTCACCGTCGGTCTGCTGAAGCCCGCCGATCTCGCGGGCTACCGCAACGGCCAGGTCTATATTCGCAAGTCGATGCACGTGCCGCTGAACCGGAACGCAGTGAGGGACGCCATGCCGGCGTTCTTCGACCTGTTGCGAGAAGAGCCGCACCCGGCCGTCCGCGTGGTGCTCGGGCACTTCATCTTCGTCTATATCCATCCTTATATGGATGGCAACGGCCGCGTCGGGCGCTTTCTGATGAACACAATGATGGCGTCGGGCGGATACCCGTGGACGGTCATTCCGGTAACCGACCGCAACGCCTACGTGAACGCTCTCGAAAAAGCGAGTGTCCGTGAAGATATCGTGCCCTTCGCGGAATTCCTCGCCGGGCTGGTGAAGAAACGACTGGCGGGCGAGCCCTTGCCGGCGGTGCCGAAAGCTTCGCTCATAGACGAACGCTAAAACAATTTTCGATCTGCAACTTCAAGGTTCGCGGTGTGATCGTTCGCTGTCCTTTAACTGTCCAATAACGGTTCCTTAAGCGTACTTAAAAGGTTTTTCAGGGGCCACCCGCGTCTTGTAAGCTGTTGAAACTACTAGTATTTTTGGACTCATAACCTGACGATCCTTAGGGTTCCTTATCGCTCCCTAGGTGACTCTCGCAGACAGAGGGTGTATCGCGCGTTTCGATCAATGACCAACCATTTGGCGCATACAGCAAGGGAATATGAGGCTGGTTGGGATCATCGTTGCCGACAGACGTTTCATTGATTGGGCAAGTGGCTCCGAAGACGAATCTGCACGTCGACTGTCCGATGGCTGTCCAATAAGGAGTTTCCAAATCGAAATGGGATGACAACCCAAAGGTCGGTGGTTCAAATCCGCCCCCCCGCAACCATGAATGGCACTGCAGAAATGCAGTGGCGTTCGCCCAGCCCCCCACTCATACACCGACCACCACCAATCTTGTGACGCAGAACTTAGGAGTGACGAGAGCGCTGCCAAACCAACTCCCATCACAGAAACATGCCGCAGTTAACCTTGATTAGACCTCGGCGAATCCTCAGCACGGTCGGTCGCAAAGTTCAACCGATCTCGCTGTGCCCGTTATTAGCACAATCCTCTTCTGCCACATCCAGCAACCGCAAACTTCTTGGCCGTGTGGGTAAGTCCGCATACGCTGACCCAACGACGTGTCGTGCCTGTCTGCCCGCGTTGGCTTCACATCGCTTCAAAGAAGTGGGCTACTTTCTTGCCCGCGTCTTCGGTGTAGTAGACAGCGACTTTTGAGCCTTTGGTGGTTGCTTTCGCGACGTCTTTTCCCGCGTCTTCACTTGCGTGGCCGGTCAGTTCAAACGTATCCTTCGCTCCTGTTCCGGTGTCGACAACCAGCTTTCTTCCTCCCCGATCAATTTCTGTGACGGTGCCCTTGGCGGCTTTCAATCCACCTTGACCGACCTTGTCAATTTCGACTGCCGTATCCTCACTCCCACGCTTTGTGTAGTGAGCGACCACTTCTCCTCCTTCGCTCAGGCCATGCCAGGAATCCTTCGACGCCTCGGCAGAAAGGTACGCGCCATGAACTGCTGTCCGATCGAGCAGATGCAGCGAGCGCCGAGTACCGTCCGCAGTTTTAACGACCACGGTTTTGGTTCCTGAATCAATCTTGTCGATAGTTCCGTGCACGGCGCTGACAACGTCTTGTGCGCCGTAGGCCGCGGTGGCTAGCATTAGCGCGAGGACAACATGTGCGATCGGTTTCATTTGAATTCTCCTGTCGTACTTCCTGATTCTCAGATTCCTACAATTTCTCGCATTGCACGTCTTCTTCCAACAAGGAGCCGCAGAGACAGCGACGCAGTGAAGCGTTTCTTGTGGAATCAGTATGGCGGGTACGCCGTCGAGCGCAGCCAAGCGTCCACTGATCGACATGATGACGCCACTCGGACAGCCTGACCGAGTACCGAACAAGCTTCGAATCTGTCCAAAGCTGGACAACGGTTCACTGACCATCCCCAGAGGTAGCGGTGTCGCACTCGCTCGCTTGCCCAGACGTTGCTGACGAGAAGGCCGGATGAGTCGAGGGGTCGATGAACACAACGGATGTCCGCCTTCACCACGAATGGAAGTCAACATGAACCGGCGAGGAGGTACCCGTTGTGCGCGAAACGAATAAAAGGCAGAGGACGACTGCACTCAGGGCGGCAAGACCTAAGTAAATATCGATGTAGGAGAGTAACCGGCTCTGAGTTATGACGTTCGCTTGAAGGATTTGGACAGCACCCAAAGCAGGATTAGCGGCCGCCCCGCCATTGCGCGCGATTAGACTGGTGTATTGCGACAGTGTTGACTGAAGCGTTGGGTCGAAGCGGTTGGCCACATCGATCAGGCGCGCGGAATGCAACGTCTGGCGATGGTCGAACACCACGGTGGCTGCGGTGACGCCAAACGTGTTCCCGAGTTGGCGAACAAAGAAATAACTCGTAGAAATGTCGTTCTGGTTGGAAAGCGTCGCCTGGCCTGTCGAAATATTGGAGGCCCCCAACAACAATGGTGCGAGTGCTGCCCCCTGCAGAAAGGTCGAGAGCGCGAGAAGCCAAGTGGGAGTGGTCGGCGTCCAAATATAAATAAAATTGACGCAGACAGCGCACATCATCGACGCACCCAGAACCACTAGTCCAATTCCGCCTAGCCGAGGGAGGACATAACGTAACGCAATGATCATGCCGATTCCGAGCCCCGCCGTATACGCCGCGACAAAGCCACCCGTTTGGGCTGCGGTGTAGTCTTGCACGGTGCGCAAATATTGGGGAAGGACAAAGAGGCTTGCACCCAACATTGCGCCAACAACGGTGATGATCGAAAGGGAGGCACGCAACGGAGCTTGCCTCCAGATGGTACGCAGATGCAAGACGGGCGCAGGGTTTTCGGGACGCCAGTCCCACCAGAGAAAACTCCCGAAACAGACCAACGCCACCAGCAGGAAAAACACGATAAAGGGCGACTGGAACCATTGATCGCGCTCTCCCCGACTGAGCGCAATCTGCATAGATCCCAGCGCGGCGATCAGGAGTCCCGCACCCCAAGCATCGACGTACGACTTCTCGCTGCGTAAATAGTGATGTCGCCGCGGGACAAACTTCCAGATCAGGAATGTTCCGATAGCCAAAAAGGGGAAATCCAAGAGAAAGGAGTAGTTCCAATGCAACGTATCGGAGATCCAACCCATGGCCGGTGGATAAACTACGGCGAACGAATAGAGCTCCACGTAAAGCCACGATGTGGCGAAAATGCGATCCTTGCCGGGAAACATGAGGCGGACAAGGATAACGGCGCGAACCAGAAATGCGCCGCCGCCAAAGCCCATGATGACTCGCGAGACGAGCAACGACCTAAGGCTATGTGCGCTGCAAAAACATCCGAATGCTCCCGTCGCATACAACGCGATGCTGTAAAGCAGATGACGTCGAGAGCCGAGAACGCGCGTCATCCAGTAGCTGACAGCCAGCGAGCACAGAAAACCAAGATTGTAGAGAATGATCACCCAACTAACGTCATCCGAACTGCCAGCGACGTTACCCTGCAAGTCAGGCAGTAAAACATTGATGGAGAGGCGGTTGGAGACCTCGATTGCGGTAACTAAGCCGACGCTGAATAGGATGATAAGCCTGCGGCTTTGCGACACCTTTGCGAGCGACTGACTGAAGTCTTGGGCATATTCCTCTTGCCATGCTTCGAGGGCACCGGGACTGGCAAAATAGCTCATGCTCTTCGCACCGCCTCAGCGGGTGTAAATGGTTGCTTCAACGTTCATTCCGGGGCGCAGGACAAAATGCGAATCGCTGCTCTGCTTGACCAGAATCTTTACCGGAATGCGCTGTACCACTTTGATGAAGTTCCCGGTGGCATTTTGCGGAGGCAACAGTGCTTGCCTGGAGCCCGCCGCGCCGGCAATGGAATCCACCACGCCATCGAAATCGCGACCGTAGGTGTCGACATGAATTTTCGCGCGCTGCCCCGTGCGCACGCCATCCAATTGCGTCTCTTTAAAGTTCGCGGTTACGTACACCTGGTTGAGAGGAACGAGCGTGAACAGCAGGTTTCCCGGCAGAACGTACTGTCCGATGTGTACTGTCAACTGGGTCACCTGACCGGAGATGGGCGCCTTAATAGATGTGTAGCCGAGATTCAGTTGAGCCTGGTCCCACACGGCTTTGGCGCGCTCCACGGCTGCCAGAGCTGATTTATACGTGGCTTCAGTGATCGGAACCTGTTGCTCGCGAGCCTTCGTTTCAAGCAGAAGAGATTGCGAGCGCTCAACTCGTGCCTTTGACGAGTTCGTTGTGGCTCTCGCGATCTCTACATTTTGTTGTGCGGCGGAGAGTTGCTGTTCTGCGGCCGCAAGATCGTTTTGCGCTACACGTGCTGCAGCATCGACGGCATCGAATTGAAATTTCGAGACATCGCCGGTTTCGAGGAGCGGCTTGTAACGTTCGAGGTCAGCTTGGGCGCGTTCATTGGTTGCCCTTTTCGACGCTACTTCGGCCTTCGCTTGTAGCAGATTCGCAGTAGCGCTGCGCTCCAATTGAGCCTCGGACATGGTGAAGTCGGCGGCATCGGATTCACGCTGGGCCGCCGCGCCCTCGGTACTGTGCGTAGTAGTGGCCCGCGTCAGGCCGATTTGCAATTTGGCAGAATTCGCCTGGGCTTCCGCAAGCTCCAAAGAAGCTCTCGCCTGGTCTACCTCCGCCTGGTACTCGCGCGGATCGATCTGCAAGAGCAGGTCCTCTCTCTTGACGTTTACGTTATCGTCGATCTGTAACCCAATCACGTAGCCGGAGACCTGCGACGCAACGGCTGTGATGTGAGCATCGACTTCCGCATCGTCCGTGGAGACACGTCCCGTCCAGAAGTAAACAGCCACAAGTAGGAGAAGTAGGAGCGCGATCAAAGCGAGCTTTGCCCAGCGAGGGAGTTCACGAATCGCCTTGCCAACCGTCGCCTCAAAAGAAGGTATCGTCTCCGTCCCCGTCGTCGGGGGCACTGGAGCCTGAGTTGGTGGTGAAACCGGTATGGTTATCGAACTCATCGAGCAACTCTCTCGGTCATTCTGTTACTTGGCATATGTGTTCTGCACCACGCCCATCGCCTGGGCCAGATTCACTCTGGACTGGTTGAAACGGTAGAGGGCCTCAATCTGGTTGGAGTTGGCACGCGCCAGGGCATCCTGCGCGGTAACAACTTCGACGTTTGTCGTAACCCCGGCTGCAAAGCGGCGTTCGGCCTGCGCAACCTCATCGGTCGCGAGTTGAAGGCCGAGGTTGGCAACCTCGACGTTCTTGTGTGCGGCGTTCAGTTCGTCGATTGCTGACTTCACTTCGCGAACAATGCGCGCCTCCAGAAGCCGGCGATCCTGCTCGATACGCTGGCGTTCCAGGCCTGCGCGGGCGATCTCCGCGTGAATCCTCCCACCCGTGAACAAGGGAACGCTGAGGTCGATTTGATACGTGTAAGCGGGAATGCCGTTGTTGAAACGCGATCCCTGGTAAAGCCAGTCTCCGGAAAAGCCGATCTGCGGTGCACGCTGTTCCGACGCAGCTTTGCGTTCCAGTCGTGTGATCCGTTCCTTCGCCGCTTGCGCTTGCATCTCCGGACGGCTCACAAGCGCCGCATCAATAGCCGTAGTTGTTTCAACTTCAGCCACATCAAAGAACTCAAGTTCATCGATAACTACCGGTTCCCGATCCTGCGGAAGATCGAGGAGTTCGGCCAGAATGTAGTTCGTCGTGTGAGTTAACGTCTTCGCATCGATCAGGTTCTGGCGTTCGTTCTGCAACTCGACCTCAGCCCGAGTGGTATCGATCTTCAGGCCGATTCCTGTTCTTTGTAAGCTCTCTGCTTGCTCGTACAGGCGCTCGGCTAGAGCGACGCGAGCCTTGGCGGCGTCATGAATCGCAAAGGCGCGAAGGACAAGAAGGTATTGGGCTACGACTGTCGCAACGACATCTTCGCGAGTTACGTTCTCCACCGCCAGCGATTCACGAACACCCTCGCGGGCAATCTGGTAGCTGCGAAACAAGGGAAGATCGAGGAGCGATTGCGAATATGCTGGACCAGCCTGGATCATTTGATAGGGGCCGGCCGTGGTGCGCTCGCTTGTACGCTGGATTGACGCCTTATTGTATTGACCAAGCAGACCTGTGGCCGTGAGGTTAGCTTGTGGCAGCAGGGCGGAGCGCGAGATCTGGCGTTCGCGGTCGCTCTCCAGAGAGAGCAGCCGCGAAGCCATAACCCGCGGGTTTTGTTTCAACGCCAATTGCACGGCGTCCTTCAGTGAGAGCCGAATTGATTGCGCAGGTGGAGCAGGATTGGATTGGGCGAGTCCGTCTGCGCTGAGGTAAGCGCACAGGATCGCTCCAAGGATCACCGCCGAAACCCGCGCCAAGACAGGGGCGCGTGCCCTACGGTCGGTAAAGTGCGCGTTAAATCTGAACACGTCATGATCCAATCTGCTGATTCCACAACTATTCCATCCTTATTAACAGCGCATTCCAGCGGCTTGCTCCGGTTGAGATTCGCGGTGTTTAGCGCTTGACCGCAATCGCTGCAATTTCAATCTTCGCTCCGCCGATCAACCCCGCGACCTGAAGAGCGACTCGTGCTGGCTTGGGGTCCGGAATCAGCTTTCTGTAGACCTCGTTCATCTTCGCCACATCATTCAGGTCGGTTATGTAGACGGTCACCGAGACGATGTCAGACATCTCGAAGCCCGCTTCTTCCGCAACTTGCTTTACCGCCGCGATCGCGTTCGTGGTTTGTAGTGTGATATCCGTGCTTGTTACGTTTCCCTTTGAATCGGGACCTTGCTGTCCGGCAACGTAAAGCGTATTGCCTGCCACGTATCCATTACTGAACAGCATGCCCGGGGTGAAGCCGATAGCTTGCTCTTGGACCTTCATCGAATAGTCTCCTTTGTTTTTGTCTCTTTCTTCGATCCTGAACAGCTTGCAAACAGCGTGCTTGGCATGGCTTTCGCCCTCGTCTTACTTGCCTGTCACCTCGCGAATCACGCGCAGAGTGTTCTCGCCGAGAATCTTCTTTACATCGCGTTCCTTGTATCCCCGTTCCAACAACACGGCGATCAGCGCCGGCATCTTGGAAACGTCGTCCAGGCCATTTGGAGGTCCCGAGACTCCGTCGAAATCGCTCCCGATTCCCACGTGATCGATGCCTGCGATCTTCACCGCATGGTCGATGTGGTCTGCTACGTCTTCCACCTTTGCCGCCACTCTTAGCCGGGTGCCGAACAGCTTGCGGACATCCTCCGCTGCGTAGTCATCCAGCGTCCTCCCGCTCAACAACGGCGCATTTGTCTCAATCTTGATGTCGGCGCGCAACAGTTCCGCATCCTTCGGATTGACGAAACCCTCGCCGAAAGTAATGCCGATCACGCCACCGTTCTTGGCGAGCGCCCACAGCATTTCGTCCGTCACATTCCGCGGAACATCCGAAAGTGCCCGCATAGATGAATGCGTACACATCACCGGCTTGGTGGTGACCTCGAGCGCGTCGAAGAACGTCTTGTCGGCCACGTGCGAAACGTCGACTATCATTCCCAGCCGGTTCATCTCCCGCACTACTTCCTTGCCGAAGTCGGTCAGCCCATTGTGCGCTGGCTCGTCGGTTGAGGAATCTGCCCAGTTGTTATTGTGGGAATGCGTCAGGGTCATCGACCGTATCCCCAGTTGGTAGTACATTCGGAGCACGCGCAGATCGTCATCGATCGTGTGGCCGCCTTCGACGGTAAGAAACGCCGCAATCTTGCCGGCCTTCACGATCCGCTCGATGTCGGCCGCCGTGGTCGCGTGCTCAATCTGGTCTCTGTGCTTTTCGAACAGAGATTGCATAGCGTCCCGCAGATCCAGCGTTCTGCGTACTGCCTCCGAACCTGGAAAATAGGTGGGAACCCACAACGCGAAGAATGGCGCATGCGTGCCACCCTCGTGTAGCCGCGGGATATCCACGTGACCTACATCCCACCGTTTGGCCAGGTCTTCCCCCATCACCAATACGCGCTGAACCGTATCGATGTGACTGTCGATTCCGATCGCCTCCGCTGCCAGCTTGCGCGCTCGTGAGGGGATGTCGCTGAGTTCCCGTGTTTTGGACCTGTGTGGAGCATCGAGTACTGCTGTAGTGCCTGAACTCTTTTTATGTGCCACGGTCATATCATTCCTTCCTATCGCAGTTGGTTGAGAAAATAATCTGTTCGCTGGAGCACGACAGCCAAATCACACTATGCTGCCCTCGTGGACCTGCTCAAAGAGTTTCACGCTGTCCCTATAGTCGACATGCACTCCGATCAGCACCGGCCCTGGCGTATCGAAGGCTTTATGCAGCGTTGGGGCTATTTCGTCCGGATGCTGAATTTGCAGGCCGGTTGCACCGAATGCTTCCGCATATTTCACCGGATCGACCGGGCCGAGTTTTATCCCTGAAGTGCGGTTGTACTTGATTTGTTCTTGCGCGGCGACCATGTCGTAGCTTCCATCGATCCAGATCATGTGAACGATATGCGCGTTCAACCGGACGGCGGTCTCAAGTTCACTTGCTGAGAATAAAAAGCCACCATCGCCTGAGATGGAGAGCACTTTCTCATGCGGGCGAACCAGCGATGCCGCAATGGCCCAGGGCAACGCCACGCCAAGCGTCTGTTGGCCATTGGTGATCAGGAACTGCCGCGCGCGAAAGCTAAAGAGATAGCGGCAGAGATACATGCTGACTGTTCCCATGTCTGAACAGACCGTGACATCAGGCGTCAGGATTTTCTGAAGCTCGCTGATCAGTCGCATGGGATGAATGGGAACGCCTGATTTAGTAGCGGCTTCGGCCAGCAACCGTTCTCTGTCATTTGCAATCAGCTGCAGCAAGTCGGCGGAAGTCGCGACGAGCTGTGGGCGATGGAGGAGGGCCGATAACGTCGTGAGTGTCTCTTCGATGCCTCCAATCAGCTCAACGGCAGGGGAATAGTCATTTTCGATGTTGGCTGGGACCACGTCGATGTGGACAATCGGCCGCTTCCTACCTTGATTCCAGAGCGACGGCCAGTACTCAACGGCGTCATATCCGATTGTGATCACCACATCACCTGAATCCAGCAAGGCATCGGCAGGCTGATTGTCCAGTTGCCCGACACGTCCGCCAAAAAGCGGGAACTCCTCGCGAGAGATTGCGCCGGCTGCCTGGAATGTCCCCACCACCGGCAGCGTCGTAGTGCTCAGTAAAGTGCGAATGGCATCGGCAGACTTTGGTTTACTCGCCATCAACCCCAGGAAAATCACGGGGGACTTTGCCGAGTTGATGAGACGCGCAGCCTCTCGGAGGGATTTCTCCGCGGCAGGGCCTTGCTCGGCGAACGATGAAGGTCGAATCGGACTGCACTTTGCCTCTCCGGTTACGACATCCATAGGAAGACTGACAAAGGCTGCGCCGGGACGGTCGGACTCAGCCGCGCGAAAGGCCGCCGAAAGCACTTCCGCGGTAGCCGCGGGAGAATCGACTTCTGCGGAATACTTCGTGACGGGCTTGCACACGCCTACCGAATCCAAGCTTTGGTGTAAGGACTTGAGACGATCCGCGACCGCCACGGCCCCCCCTAAAGCGACAAGGGGATCGCCCTCGGTATTCGCAGTGGCAAGTCCGGTGACGAGATTGGAAACGCCTGGCCCAGAGGTGACGAGTGCAACCCCTGCTTTACCAGTCATCCGTCCGATCCCGCCAGCGATAAAGGCTGCATTCTGCTCATGCCGGCACACTACGGTCTGAATGCTGGAGTCGAGGAGTCGGTCGAACACTTTATCGATCTTCGCTCCCGACACGCCAAAGACATACTTTGTGCCTCGCGCTTCGAGTGTTTCCACAATCACGTCTGCACCGGTCTTTGGTTTGTCAGTCGCTATTCGTTGTGCTTCCGATGGTTCGACAAGCACACCACCACCAGTCACTGTTCCTGCATTCGCGTTAGTCATTGGTTCACTCCTCTCACGTTGCCTTATTCGGCCTTTGCAAGTTCGGCAGCCGGATCTTTGCTGAGGTCGGCTGACAGAAAGGTTCCCTCGGTGGGCAAGCGCACGTCGTATTCACAAAGCATCTGAAGCCCCACTCGCAAAGTTCTTGCTCGGCATTGCAATACATGACCACCTTTTGTGCGATCTTTCGAGATGAAGTGGAAGTGATAGCCCGGCACATTGAATGCGCTGGAATAGACCGGAGACCATAGGCCGACGAGTGTGCCTTCGATATTGCTGAAGTAAAACTCCTTTTGTTCTTTCGCAGCGTCTACCAGCCTTGTTCCGGACGCAATGCTGCTGACCGCACGGGCATGCACTGCTTCGAAAACACCCTCTACCTTCAAGGCGAAGAAAAGATTGTTCGACTCGCGATGCGGATCACAAACCACTTCGAGATCTTTGAAACAGCCGATGCCTTTCGCTTCAAAGTTCTCCTCTTCCTGAAAGCGAGTCACGACGGCAAATGGAATTGTGAAGTCGTCATCCCGACGCTTCACGCTTCCGTCGCCCTTGACCTGATAAATCGCACCGTCGAGAATGACCATCTCGCCATCAAGATTTTCAAAAGTACCCAGCCCGAAGTCGCCGCGTTCCAACAAGATCTGGGCTGACACTGCGCCCTGGGCAACGCCATCGACAAGAGCAGTTGACGTGGAAATCTGATACATCCGATGCCGGTTGGAGTCCAGGTACTCGCCCAGCGCCGCGCCGACAAGATTGTCAAGCGATGTCCTGCGATCAGCCGCGCTATCTCGTACCGCAATATCCAGGGATGACGGGATTACAACTGTAAGAGTCGGCATTGAAGCTCCGCGTTTTGTTTCCTCGCTGAGCAGTAGGGCAAGCGCGATGCCAAACCGGATCGTCTCGTTTTCTTCGGATTCCTTTGAGTTTGGAAGGGTCAGTACACCTTGCAGTGTCGATGGCATGACCCCATGTCGAAGTGCGGACTTGTCAGTGGGTGAAGCTTCCCGTCTGACACCAAAGCGCATTACAATCTCCAGAACTGGGGAAAATTAGGGGATAGGCACGCGAGGCTACGACAGAACAATGAGAACTTTGCGTACCACTTTCCTCAATTGCTTGCTTGTTTCGCTTTCGCAAAAGAAGCCCATCGCGCGCTGCCTGTTGCTTTTTTTGATTTTCTATCTTTCTGTGGGCGGGCTCGCGGCGCTCGATCCAACTCGCCATATCTCACAATATGGGCACACTGCGTGGCGAGTTCAGGACGGCACCGTCGATGTGGCAGGCTCAATTACTCAGACTGCGGACGGTTACTTGTGGCTGGGAACTTCCAATGGCCTTCTGCGTTTCGATGGTGTGAAGTTCGTTCCCTATGCTTCTCATGGGCTTAACCTTCCCACTCGTGGTTTCACGTCGCTCGCGGGCGCTCGCGACGGCAGCCTCTGGATCGGACTCACAAACGGTCTACTCCGCTTAAAAGATGGTGAATTACGGAGCTATACCGGGCCGAATGAGGAGAGCGGGATAAGCGAAATCCTGGAGGACGCAGGCGGGACCATCTGGGTTACACGCTATCGAGTCCCATCAGGCGAGGGACCCTTATGTCGGGTCGAGGGAAGTGGTCTTCATTGTTTTGGGAAAACAGACGGAATCCCAGTAACCTACGGCCTTGGACTTACAAAAGACAAGTCCGGAAATATATGGTTTGGATCAACTGTGCTTTGTCGCTGGCGCCCGGGCTCTTCCAGCACTTATTTGAATTACGTATCAAAACGCCAGGATGCTGGAGATGGTGTAGCCGCTGTCGCGGTCGGAACGTCTGGAGAGATTTGGGTGGCGATCGATGGAACTGGACCCGATCTCGGCGTTCGTCATTTTTCCGGTGGAAAGTGGACACCCTATGTCATTCCGGGTTTCGATGGGCCCAATATCTCTGCTGAGGGATTCTTGGTTGATCATAATCAATCCCTCTGGATCGCAACAGATAAAGGCATCTATCGAGTTCACGATGGTATTGCAGAGCATTATGGGAGCTCCGAAGGCCTCTCGGGCGATAAACTGAAGGATATCTACGAGGATCACGAGGGCAATATTTGGGTTTCAACGGACGGCGGACTCGACATGTTCCGTGACACAGCAGTCCTCAGCTACTCGTCCCGTCAGGGTCTATTGGGAACACCCTACACGATTCTGGCCTTGCAGGATGATTCAGTTTGGATTGGCGAAGATGGTGTCGTGGAGATTTTAAAAGGACACCATCGTTCGGTCCTGGGTGGGAAACAGCGGTCGGATTCTCCTGTGACGGCGCTATTCCAGGACCACCGTGGAGTGATCTGGCTCGGAAAGACCAGCAATCTGATGACGTACGAACATGGTCGACTTGAGAAAGTACTGACAGCCGCCGGAGATTTTTCTGCGGTTGTCGAGGACACAGATCAAAACATCTGGGCTTTGACTGCGAACCACGGTCTCTTCCGAATAAAGAATCGAGCCGTCCAGAAAATTCCGTCAGAGACCAGCAGCCCAAGAGGGAGTCGCATTGTAGCCGATCCGGCAGGGGGTATCTGGATCGCTGCTCGCAACGGCGACCTCACTCACTATGCTGACGGAATTGTCCGCACAGTCGCCCTGAATCGCCATGAAAACTCGATTGTGATTTGGGGAATTATTGCAGACAGCGATGAGTCTGTCTTCGAGTTCACAGATAAAGGCCTGTTCCGATGGGATAACCGCGACTGGAAAATACTTGACAGCCGTAACGGCCTTCCCTGCGATGGGATTTACTCCTTGCTCAAAGACAATGATGGAGCCCTGTGGCTTTATTCACGATGCGGCCTCGTGAAAATTCAGCGGTCGGAAGTTGAGAAATGGTATCAAGGAAGTGAAAGCAAGCTTACAACTGAGATATTTGATAAGTTCGACGGAGCATACCCTAGAGGTCTCGGTCACCCGTCTCAGCCTGTCGCTGCCAAAACTTCAGACGGCAAGCTCTGGTTTATCAACCATAGTTCGGTTCAAACGATTGACCCTAAGCAAGTCTACAAGAACACGATTCCGCCGCCAGTTTATATAGAGAAGATTGTCGCCGACCATAAAGACTTTTCAGTTGAGGAGGGCCTACGTCTGCCCGCACTGAGCCGCGATGTCGAAATTGACTATACGGCGCTGAGTTTCGCGGCGCCGGAGAAGGTGCGTTTTCGCTACAGACTTGAGGGTCGCGATACGGGCTGGCAGGAGCCAGAAGCGCGGCGCCAGGCTTACTACACCGATCTTCGTCCGGGGAACTACCGATTTCACGTGATCGCCTGCAACAATAGCGGCGTCTGGAACGAAGTGGGCGCCAGCCTGGACTTCAATGTCGCGCCCGCATGGTATCAAAACAATTGGTTTCGTATAGCGTGTGCAGCGGCTTTCCTGTTGTTGCTATGGTTCATTTATCAAATTCGGCTTCGGCAGGTACACCATCAGTACAGCATCGGCTTGGAGGCGCGAGTCAACGAACGCACACGCATTGCTCGCGAACTCCACGACACGCTTTTGCAGAGCTTTCACGGATTGTTGCTCCGCCTTCAGACGGCGTCGTTCCTCCTTCCAACGCGTCCGGAGGAAGCTAAAACGCAGCTCGACAGTGCCATCGAGCAAGGAAGTCAAGCGATCGCCGAGGGACGGGATGCCGTGCAAAGCTTGCGATCCTCCACGGTCATCACGAATGATCTCGCAGTCGCAATTCGGACGGCCGCTGAAGAGATTGCTGCCGCCGAAACCAGCCGAACCGCTCCCGTCGTGGAAGTGGCCGTAGAAGGAACACCGCGGGGGCTCCACCCCATTGTGCGCGACGAAGCGTACCGAATTGTGACCGAGGTGTTGCGCAATGCATTTCAACACGCAGAAGCAAATCGGATCGAAGTAGAAATTCGATATGACGCGCACCAGTTGCGTTTGAGAGTCCGTGATGACGGGAAAGGTATGGATGCGCAACTGCTGGACGGCGAAGGGCGTGCTGGCCACTTTGGTTTGGCCGGAATCCGCGAACGAGCGCAACTCATGGGGGGCAACGTGGAGCTTTGGAGCAATGTAGGGTCGGGCACTGAAGTTGAACTGACCGTCCCTGCTTCCACAGCTTATGATGCAGGACGCTCTGGCCGAACTTCGTCGATTTCCAACAAGGGAGCCTGAGCCCGCTCCCCGGCAGCGAAGCACATTACTATCTCCAGAGCGAGATAATTGAAGGGTCAAAGAGCGGACAAATGATGCGGATCCTTGATCTGCTGGGCGCGCACGAGGCTAAGACAGAACGATGAGAACTCCGTACAGCGTTTTTCTCCGTTCCTCACTTCTGTTGCTGGTGTCAGCAAATGCACTTGCGGTCGATCCGCACACGCTTATCTCTCAATACAGGCACACCGCATGGAGAACGCAGGATGGCGTCGTCTCCAGTCCGGGAGCAATCACGCAGACCACGGACGGCTACATTTGGATGAGAATGTCACGCACCTTGATGCGATTTGATGGAGTGAAGTTTACCCCTTGGGTGCCTCCGATAGGCCAGTCTCTTCCAGTCAACGGCATCAGTAGTCTTCTTGGTGGACGCGATGGCAGCCTGTGGATTGGCACTTACGGCGGCTTGAGCCGCTTCAAGGACGGCAAGTTGTTCAATTACACAACTACGCCACATAGCCCAGGAATTTCTGACATCATCGAGGACCATGCCGGAACGATTTGGGTCACTCGCTATAAACTCAACGACGGAATGGGGCCTCTGTGCCGAGTAACAGGCACAACTCTACAGTGCTACGGCAAAAAGGATGGCTTCCCTTCTGCTTTTGGTTTGGGCCTAACCGAAGACACCACGGGGAACATCTGGTTTGCGTGCAAAATGCTTTGCCGCTGGGCGCCAGATTCTTCCAGCGTCTATTTCGAAGATCAATTGAAAAATCCGGCGGGCGACGGAGTACAGAAAGTTGTCGCCGGACCGTCTGGTTCGGTCTGGGCGAGTTTGGGTGGAACCGGACCCAAGCTGGGAGTGCAGTACTATTCTGGAGGAAAATGGGCTAGCTATGTGGTTCCTGGTTTTAATGGTGCGTCGATTTTATCGGACACCATGTACATGGATCGTAACCATTCCTTGTGGATCGGAACGGAATCCCATGGCCTCTACCGTATCCACGATGGTTTTGCCGACCATTACGGAAGTACAAACGGCCTGTCCGGCGATAGTGTGGCGTCCATATACGAAGATAAGGAGGGCAACCTTTGGGTGACAACCAACGGCGGAGTGGATATGTTTCGAGATCTGCCAGTCGTGACTTTCTCGACAAGCGAGAAGTTAATCGGCTCAGAGGCCCATTCCGTACTTGCTCTGCGTGACGGTTCCGTGTGGGTCGGCAACGAGGGAGCCTTGGACATTGTTCGAGCAGGGCGCATCTCAGCGATTGCTGCAGGACATGGACTTCCAGGGCAAAACGTAGGTGCAATGTTCCAAGACCATACCGGACAAATCTGGCTCGGAATCGACAATACAATAATGACGTACAACCTCGGCCGGTTCTCTGCGATTAAAAAGTCCGACGCAAACTACTCCGGGCTTTTGGGGACTGCTGACGGTTTCGCTGAGGATACTCAAGGCAAGATCTGGGCACTGACTTATATCAATGCAACTAACGAGCTCCATCTGCTACGCATCAGGGGCCAGCGAGTAGAAGAGGACATTCGAGTCGACACCACTATCCGTGCTTTCTTTGTTGCGGCAGATCGGGATGCAGGAATCTGGTTGGGATCCAAAGATGGCAAGTTCGTTCACTACCAGGATGGCAAGGCGGGGCCAGTTCTTTCATTCGGAGACGAGGAGATACTGGTTAGGGACTTCTGGGTAGATTCCGACAATGCCGTCTGGTTAGCAACATCTAAGGGGCTGTATGGGTGGAAGGATGGCCGCATTATCGTGATGAACTCCCGGAACGGCCTACCTTGTTCAGTACTCGTCTCCGCGATCAAAGATAACGACGGCTCTTTTTGGCTTTACGCAAACTGCGGGGTTTTGAGGATTCCAGCATCAGACTACGAAACTTGGCTCAAAAACCCCGAGGCTGCCGTATCGGTAAAAACATTTGACGCGTTTGACGGAAGCCAAGCAGCCTACAGCGACGGTCAGCCGGACGTGGCGAAATCTGCTGATGGTCGGCTCTGGTTCGCGAGCGGGGGTAAAGTTCAAATGATCGACCCCAACCGTACCCACGGTAACGTGATTCCGCCGGCTGTATTTGTTGAAGAGGTTATTGGGGACAGAAAAAGCTATCTGGCCAGCATGGGCCTTCGTCTTCCCGCTCTTACGCGTGATCTGGAAATCGACTATACCGCGCTGAGCTTTTCGGTTCCCCAAAAGGTCCGGTTCCGTTACAAACTCGAGGGCCGAGATGCCGGGTGGCAGGAACCAGGAACGCGGCGGGAGGCTTTCTATAGTGACCTTCGTCCGGGGAAATACCGGTTTCGTGTAATCGCCTGCAATAACGATGGCGTCTGGAACGAAGAAGGCGCAAGCCTGGATTTCAACATTGCGCCCGCATGGTATCAAACCAATTGGTTTCGTGTGGCTTGCGCGGCGACTTTCCTGTTGTTGCTCTGGCTTATTTATCAACTCCGCCTCCGGCAACTGCGTCATGAGTTCAGCATCGGGCTGGAGGCCCGAGTCAACGAGCGGACACGCATTGCTCGCGAGCTGCATGATACGCTGCTGCAGAGCTTTCACGGATTGTTACTCCGTTTTCAGACGGTTTATGCTTTGCTTCCATCGCGGCCGGAAGAGGCGAAACAAAGCCTGGGGAGCGTTATCGATCAAGCCGCTCAAGCGATCACCGAGAGCCGGGATGCGGTGCAAGGGTTACGCTCATCCACGATCGAAAGTAACGACCTTGCGGCTGCGATACGGTCTTTCGGAGAAGAACTCCTGGCCGATGAAACCAACCGCGATCCCGCCGTCTTCCACGTGCAGGTGGAAGGAACGCCGCGGGATCTGAATCCGATTCTGCGCGACGAGGTCTACCGGATTGCATGCGAAGCTCTGCGCAATGCATTTCGACACGCAAAGGCGCGGCAGATCGAGGCGGAAATTCGCTATGACGGAGGACACTTCGGGTTGCGTGTCCGGGATGACGGAAAGGGCATCGACCCAACGGTTCTAGGCGGTGACGGTCGCCAAGGACATTACGGGTTGCACGGTATGCGCGAACGCGCCGAAGTCGTGGGCGGTAAGCTAACGGTTTGGAGTGACCTCAATTCCGGTACGGAAGTTGAGTTGAGCATTCCCGCCGCTGCAGCTTATGCGGCGTCTCCTCCCCGGTCGTGGTTGTCTGAGAAGTTCTCTGGGAGAGAGACGCCGACAACGAGGGAGTCATGAGCGCTGAGACCAACTCGATTAGGATCCTGGCGGTAGACGACCATCCTCTTGTACGACAGGGGATCGCCGGCTTGGTTACCATTCAACCGGATATGACTTTAATCGGCGAAGCCTCCAATGGGCGCGACGCAATTCAGCAATTCCGTGAGCGCCGGCCGGATATCACTCTCATGGACTTGCAGATGCCTGAGATGAATGGGATCGACGCGATCATCTCAATTCGCAACGAGTTTCCAGAGGCACGAATCATCGTATTAACCACTTATGTCGGCGACGTACAAATTCTGCGAGCTCTAAAAGCCGGTGCTCGAGCATATCTGCTAAAAAACCTTCTGCACAAGGAATTGCTGGATACGATCCGTGCTGTCCACGCCGGGAAAAAGAATCTGTCCCCTGATGCTTCCTATCAGCTTGCCGAGCACGCCACCGATGACGCCCTGACTCCGGGGGAGATCAGTGTTTTGCGTCTAATTGCAGCCGGAAATGCTAACAAACAGATTGCGGATCAGCTCTCGATTACCGAAGAAACCGTTAAGGGACGAGTGAAGAATATCCTCTCCAAATTGGGCGCGAACGACCGAACCCACGCCGCTATGATCGGAATGAAGCGCGGCATCATCGAATTCTAGTCACTCGAAAGAGTGTCTCTTCCCGCTCCTTTTGGGGCTTCCGATCACATCGGCATTCCCTAATCTAGATGTTTGTAGACAAAGGTCTCTTTTGCGACGTTTATTTTCTACATTCGCGCACGGCTGGCCCGGCGCCGCCCTACTTCTTCTGCGTTTGGTGACAGGCATTGCGCTCATTGAGCGTGGGGTCACCGGACTGTGGAGTCGGCCTCCTATTCACGTTGCCGCCCCGTGTGCGGTAGCGATTGTGGCGGGAATGTTTCTGATTGTCGGTTTATGGACGCCGATCGCAGGAACGCTCGTTGCGGCGGTCGAGGCGTGGAAAGTATTCTCGCAACCGGGAGACCCTTGGATTTACATTTTGTTAGGAACTCTCGGTGCTGCCCTGGCTCTCCTCGGACCTGGCGCGTGGTCGGTCGACGCTCGCCTTTTTGGGTGGAAGCGTCTCGACATTCGATCTCGTAAGGATTAGGTGCCGCCCGTTTGAGTTAATCTTGCCCCTTTTAAGAGGTTCTTGCTTTTCCCAATAGAGTATGTCCCTCGCCTCAAGAGAGGTCGGCAGTCATCCCGATGTAGTGAGCACACGACTCCATCTGGGGTTGTCCCTGTAATGAACTGGTTCGATAATGGGCCCATCGTGACGACAAGCTGCCACTTTGTTGACAATATTTCTGCTCTCCCGAGCGGTTCGGCAAGGAGTAACGCGATGCCTACTTTCGATTTGATCGGATCCAGTGCGAAATTCCGGGCGGTGCTCGACCAGATCAACATGGTAGCGCCGGTAGATTCTGCCGTTCTGATCCAAGGTGAAACCGGTACAGGAAAAGAAGTGATCGCGCAAGCAATTCATGAGGCCAGCCCTCGCCGCCAGAACCGTTTTGTGGCTCTTAACTGCGCGGCGATTCCCGGCGCTCTGCTCGAGAGCGAACTGTTCGGTCATGAACGAGGGGCCTTCACCGGTGCGGTGGCTCAGACCATGGGGCGATTTCAATCGGCCGACCGCGGAACCCTGTTTCTGGATGAAATCGGGGATCTGCCTCTTGAACTGCAACCCAAACTTCTCCGCGCTCTTCAGGAAAAGCAGTTCGAGCGTTTGGGCGGCAGTCGTACGTTTGAGGTCGACGTGCGAGTCATCGCGGCTACGAACCAGGACCTGTGGCAGATGGTACAGGATCGGAAGTTTCGCGCAGATCTCTACTATAGGCTGAATGTCTTTCCGATCACCCTGCCTCCGTTGCGCGAACGAGAAGACGATATCCCGTCGCTAATCGAACATTTCGTGAAGAGCTTCGCAAAGCGACAAGGCAAGTCGATCGAGCGCATCCCCCAGGAAGTAGTGCGAGTTTTGAAGCTCTACGATTGGCCTGGCAATATCCGGGAACTCCAAAACGTCATTGAGCGCGCCGTGATCATGACGAAAGGCTCGGTGCTTGACATAGCGATGATCGACCTGCAGACCACGGAGCGTGCGACACAGCATGTGGGTAGTACGCCAGTCACGCAAACGGGGACGCTCGAAGAGTTCGAGCGTGCACATATTACGGCGACTCTCCGCGCAACCAATTGGGTTGTCGGCGGACGAAGTGGTGCTGCTGCCAAGCTAGGGCTGGCCAGGACGACCCTCATAGCCATGATGCAGCGGCTAGGCATTCGCCGTGAGATATTGGGACAGCCAGCAGACTGCGCAGATCAACCACTCCTAGGAGTGCCAAATGGGTCGCACGCGGCGTACGAGAAACCCCGAGAAACCGCATTTAGACCAATTCCAGCTTAAACGATGGTTTCAGTAGCCAACTTCCGCCTCTGGACTTATCCAATAGAACACGAAAGAGTGGCGACGCGCGACTCAAGGAAGGAATGAGGAACGGCCTGGGGTGTTTGGCAGGCGGCGACCGCCCCCTCCTCCTTATTTAGTTGAGATCCAATCTGCGGGATCGCACGACGAACCTCTTTGGAGCAGCCCCCACAAAGTGAAACGGGTAACAGGTAATCAGCGTAAGGGCCTGCCCAGAAGTAGATTGCAGAACCCAGGTCTCATCAGGATTGACGATGTCAGTGAATGTGATGCGGTAGCGGTACTCGGCGCGAGAGACGATTATCCTGATAGCATCGCCAGGTTCGAGTTCGCCGAGGCGGCGAAAGAATGTATCGCGATGGGCAGCTAACGCCATATTACCAGCCTGCCCCGGCAACACCGTCCCGGGCACATGGCCAACTGCAAGATCTAAAACGGGCGAAGTGGCACCCTCAGCAATCATTGCAGAAAGGTGAATACGGGGAACATCCACTCGGCCGACAAAGGCAATTCGACGGCTCCGGGGCAAAGGTGCGCGCGTCGAAAGCTCCTTTCGATTTGATGGCGCCGCAAGAGCCTCCAGGTAAGAACTTGGCTTTTCCAATTGTTCGCGTGCCCAAGCCTGATAGTGTCCCGCTTCAATAGTCACGAACACGCAATATCCAAGTGCGGACGATCCTGCGACCAAAAGCACGTATTGGCTCCGGAGAAGGAATCTCTTTGTTCGCAGTGTCATTCGCGGTCCCTCTTCTGAGTTGTGTCCGAGATGAGAGTCATAGCCCCAAAAATTGCCAGGCGCGGTCTAGACAACGCCTTGGCCGTGTGGCAAGCGCGACGTCATTACGCCACTTTTTGTGTCGCCACCCGAAGCGCGACAGCCGCGGCCAAAGCCAGCAACCCGGCGGCCTCAAGAAAAGGTAAAGGGCTGCCAGTTTTGGGCAGAGAACTCGCGGGTGCTTCCACTGGCACGACCAGAGGCTCACTGGCGACGATCTCCGTGATCTCAATTTCCTCACCGCTCGGGTTGATCGCTTTCACAGGAGTTTGCTTGATCTGCGTCGTATCGACAGGCGGTTCATCCGGCATCGACAAAACTGGCCGGCTGGTTTGTTTGGCGAACAGCGCTGCCCTGGTCTTCGGATAGACAAACTCCTCGCCGTAGTTGGCCCCCGGGTAATACCACGAATGGATGGCTTCCGGAGAGTCCGAAGGGCGTTCTTCGAAGTGGACAATCGTCTTACCCGTCGGTTGCAGTCGGTAGTCAGGAATCGCGAGAATCGTCGTTATCAAGTGCATCCGATCAGCGTCCCAGATTTGAACTATGTTGCGATCGGAATCGCTGTCTGCGAGTGTGAACCAATAGGTACCCGCGGTCAGAACCAGCCCCGGGACCTCGACTGGTTCATTGAATGTGAGTTTGGTTGCCTTATCCCACTCATCGGCCATAGCGCTCGGCATGGCTACCGCAAATAACAAAGCCAAGCAGAAAATAAATACGAACGGCTTGTTCCTATTCACGTTGTTGCTCCTTTTCCGATTCCGTGCTGAATAAGCACGTTTGGTTTCTTTGCCGTTACCAAGACTGCGCGCTGAATCTGTCGGCTCGCTCCTCCGAAGACCTCCTGTTTAGTGTCTGCCCCAACCTGGAGGGAATGCCTTGAACATTTTGGCTACGCCCTTTTCGAGGTTCTTTTCATTGTTTGCTGGCTTGCCTGAGAGCGAGTCCTCGGCGCTACCTCGCCAAATCAGTTTCTTACTTTTCGCGTCGTACATATCGACGACCAACGTTCCTTCCTTGTAGTCGTGCTCGGTTGTTGTCGCGTCGCCGAAGCCTCCGAATCCGCGCCAGCCCCAGCCGCCGCCGAAGCCGTCGTAAAAGGTGTCCAGAGTTCTCTGCGTCTGGGTCGTTTCTATCGCCATGATGGCAACGTCAGCGCTCTGGTCGACCAGAGTCCAGCCCTTCGCCGTCAACTGGTTGTCCACGGCATTCTTTATGCGTGATGTCCAGAGCGAGTTGGCGGGCTTAATTTGCTCCCAAGAGTATGTCTTATATTGAGAGAAATCTGCTCGATGATCAAAGTCGGTTTGGACTTGCTGCGCGAATGACGTCGCGAGCCCGGCCAGTGAGAGTGCTGTGCACATTGCGATGCATCGTACAAGTTTCATAACGCCTCCGTCAGAAACAGCAAAGCATGCGTGGTGCCAAACAACGGAGCACGGAAACAGTGGCCCTTCCAAGCCGATTCCATAAGTTTCGCCGATATACGCGAGTTCCAAATCGCTGCCGATCGTTTCGTGCGCGTCCGCACACCGACTTAGTGTCGCGCCTTGGACACATTTTTCCGCTAGTGCAGAGCAAGCGCAAAGAAAAGCTTGCACCTCAGCGAGCGCCGCGTTTGGAAAACTGAATGCAATGCATGTTGATACGGTAGAAGTTCTTTGATCGAGAGAAAGACAAATGAAACCCGAAGAGGAGGAAAAACGAATGGCAAATCAAGAGAAGACAAGGTGCGCGCATATCCCGTGTCTCTGTGAAGTACCGCCGGGCCAGAAATATTGCAGCCAGGTTTGTCGGGACGCCGGGAGCGAAGACGTCGAGGTCGCATGCCAATGTGACCACGCAAGCTGCCCTCTAACGGTATAGAGCGAGGGCAATGGCATTGTTGAAGCAGCAGCGCCAGGGAGGGCATTCGAACCAATGGGAACGACAACCGCGACAATCGATAGCGCACAAATGCATAACTGCGCTTCCTCCGGCAATCAAGAGCAAGAAATGGCCGAGACCTTATCTCGTTATCTTCCTTCTTTCTACCGGCACGCTCTTCGGTATTTGGGGAACGCTGCCGACGCAGAGGACGCAGTTCAGGACGCGTTGTTGTCCGCCCACAGGCACATGCGTCAATTCAGGGGTGAATCGCGGATGTCGACGTGGCTAACGGCAATTGTAATCAACTCTGCGCGCATGCAGTTGCGCAGGCGGCCGCGCGAGACGCATGTTTCTCTAAGTCAGCAACCAGACCCGGGGAGCTACGCGCTGTCAGAGCTATTGCCCGACCACAGACCAAGTCCGGCGGAGCAATGCCTCAGGTTAGATCTTGCGGAAGATATTTGGCAGTTAACGCGACGGCTTTCACCTACTCTGCGCACAGCTTTTCAACTCCGCTACTCGGAAGGTTTAACCATCCGCGAAATGAAAGACGTTCTAGGAGTGGCTGAGGGCACAGTGAAGGCTCGGGTCGCTCGGGCGCGCGCTAAACTGCGAAGTCTCATGCGTAAGAGAGGTCAGTAACCAATGTAGTCATGTTTCCAGGACCACGGTGGCGGTCTCACGCAGACGAGAAGGATTGGTTACGGAGCCTGAGCGCGTCAGACTAAAGCTATGGCGCATCTATTGCGAAATTTCCTGGATTGCCATGGATCCTGGCCCATAGCCCTTTTTTATGCCAACAAGCAAACTATTCAGAATGCTCTAGCGCTCCGTGGTCTCGGCTAGAATTCCGTCCAGCGAAGCAAACGTTCGTCGCGCAACGAAGAACACGGCCTCTTCATACTGTCTTCGCAAAGAAAAGAATTCTTCCGATCGGACTTCGCCGTTGATTTCCGTTCTCCCAGGCATTCCTGCCGAGCAGAGGCAAGCCCGCATGGCCCCACAACGTTCTCTTAGTGGGCAAGCCATCCCCTGCTGATTGGGACACGCTCGTCCCAGCGCGTCGGCGATCGCCCCCAACGCGCGTGTTCCGGTGCGGAGGCAAATCTTAGCGGATTCCGCATCCTTAGTTTCGGGAGACGAAGCTGCCAGAGCGGCGGCGTCAAGCACCACTGCTGCCGCCAAGACCCACGACTGTCCAGCCTGCACGGAAGGCGACAGGGTGAGCATCGGCAGCACTGAGTGCGTATCGGCAAGCATTCGGAACCAGTCTTCCCATTCTTCCCATACGTCTCTCATATCGCCGGCGATGCCTGCTCTCTGGCACCATTCGAGCAATGCAACCCCGTTGGGCTGATCGCCGATGCGTGTATACAGCCACGACGTCTTGTCCTCGCGCGACCGGATTACCGCTTGGTATCCGGGAATGAAAGTAAATAGGAACACTACGATGCCGAGCCCCAACGCACCTTCTGGAACCGCCAGCCATTGACCAGCGAAGGTTGTCGGGGTTGCGAACCCAAGGGTATTCAATGCTGATCCCGAAGCGAGAAACGCCTGGTGCCACGTATTGACGGCGTGCGTCCCCCAATACAGGAACGTGAAGGCAATCATCGCTCCCAAAAAGTACACAATAATTAAGGAAAGGATGTAGGCGGGAAGAACCCAAAGTAGGACCCGATGCAAGACTCCGGCATCCCGGTTACGGCCGAGCCGCAGAGCAACCGCCCTGTAGACTGCGCGTCCCGTGAGCTCGGCAAAAAAGTCACGATAGTGACGATTCATCAGTGCAATTCGAATCATCGATCGCAGAATCAAGAAGAGAAGCCATAGACCTAAGATCACTATGAAGACGTGTGTCAATTCTGCAACCTCCGCGAAAGCGCGAATACGGTTCTGTTCATCGCTTTAAGCCCGGCGGCCCGATCACAAGCCAATCTAAGGACCGTTATTTACATTCGAACACTTGGGCTCTTCGGAAGGCGGATCTTTCACGCCCTGCTTTAGCGCACGAATGCCATCGCCAATCCCCTTGCCTAGTTCCGGAAGCTTCTTTGGTCCGAACACCAGTAGGGCGATGAAGAAGATCACCAAAAGATGCGTCGGCTGAAAAATTCCCTCTAACATGAATCCTCCTCAATCTCGAATTGACATCCTTTAAATCGCTGTTTCCCGGCCCGGATCAAGATGACCGAGATCAGCTCGAACATACGGAAACTGTTTTCCGCAATCGAGGCATACTTCGTATGTCCACCCCGAAAGAGTGAATGGTCGACTGATTTTGCGGTGCCAGCAACCGAAGATCGACTCAAATGCGTGTTGTAGTTTGCGAGCCACGTTCCCTCTTTAGCAATTTGTCTTCCCATCGCGAATGCAGCTAACTCCTTCGCCTCGTGGTTGCAGAAGCGTTGCTCCCACTATCTGTTCAGCCTCATATATGACAAGCACTGCCGATTCTGTGTTCAACGGGAAACTGCGAACAGCTCTTAAGCTGTCGTGACATGGACTCCATGTCTCTGTGTCGACACCAGGAAGAGCTCGGGCAGCAAACCTGCGATTGCAACCCTATGAGAAATCACTCGAAGATCCAACCAAACCTGCTAAGCGAATTTGGAATACAAAATGCCCGTTGATTTGCAATGAAGTTCAGCGGGGCTGGACAAACACTGGATGGAATGAGGAAACAATGGCTGCAATCAGCAACGTGACGGTTATGGGTTTTCGCAAAGAGACAGATAGTCTCGGCGAAGTCAATGTCCCAGGCGACAAACTATGGGGAGCGCAAACGCAGCGTTCACTCGAACATTTCAGTATTGGGCACGATCTCATCCCGCGCGAAATGATTGCCGCGTATGCCACCTTAAAGAAAGCGGCAGCGAATGCGAACCATGCGGGCGGGCGGCTCGACGACGAGCGGCACAGACTAATTGTTCAAACCTGTGATGAGATTCTCGCCGGCGGCCATGAGGACATGTTCCCTCTGCATGTGTGGATGACGGGGAGCGGCACGCAGTTCAACATGAATGTAAATGAGGTGATCTCCAACCGCTGCTGTCAACTCGCCGGCACGGCGCTGGGCAGCAAGACACCGGTTCATCCCAACGATCACGTAAATATGTCGCAGTCCTCCAACGATTCCTTTCCCTCGGCGATGAACATTGCGGCTGCTGTCAGCGTGAAACAACGACTACTCCCGGCAGTGAAAGCTCTGCGCGATGCTATCGCCGCCAAAGCCGACGATTGGAAGGACATAGTTAAAATCGGCCGTACCCACATGCAGGATGCTACTCCAATCACTCTCGGCGAAGAGTGGTCTGGTTACGTGGGCATGCTTAGCGATAATTCGGATCGACTCGAGCATGCTCTGAAGGATGTATACCAACTCGCACTTGGGGGCACCGCTGTCGGAACGGGTCTTAACGCGGCTCCCGGATTTGGCGATGCGGCGGCTGCCGAAATTGGGAAGCTGACGACGCTGCCCTTCAGTAGTGCGCCAAACAAGTTCACCGTGCAAGGAGCACATGATGCTCTGGTACAGCTCTCTGGCTCACTGCGCACCCTCGCGGTCTCTCTTTATAAGATCGCGAACGACATCCGGCTGATGTCGTGCGGTCCGCGTGCCGGTTTCGCCGAGTTAGTGATCCCCGCAAACGAACCGGGCTCTTCCATCATGCCAGGCAAAGTGAACCCGACCCAGGCCGAGGCGCTGACGATGATCGCCGTCCAGGTGATGGCAAACGACGTCGCAGTTGGCTTCGGCGGGGCTGGCGGCTACCTGGAAATGAACGTTTACAAGCCACTGATCATCTTCAACGTCACTCACTCGGCCACGATCATGGCCGACGGGTGCACCAACTTCCGCAAATTCCTGGTCGAAGGTACGGAGCCAAATTTGAAAAAGATCAAGGAATACGTGGACCGCTCTCTGATGCTGGTGACGGCGCTTTCGCCCGTCATTGGTTATGACAAATCTTCGAAGATTGCACACTACGCGCTGGACAACGACCTGACCCTCAAGCAAGCAACTCTCAAGTTGGGATTCGTAACGGAAGAGGAGTTCGACCGTGTTGTCGATCCAGCGAAGATGGTCCGCCCGTATGTGGCAAAGGTCGGCTGAAATCGCACGGCCAAACAGCAGGACTCAAAACATTCGGAACAGGAAGGAAAAACATGAACACCAATAAACACGGAATGGAATTGCTCCAGGACCCAACACTCAACAAATCAACCGCTTTCACCGAGGCCGAAAAGCAGGGGCTAGGAATCACTGGCCTCGTACCGGACGTAACTGAAACAGAGGATCAACAACTCAGCCGGGTGATGATGCAACTGGGCCACAAGAGCACCGACATCGATCGCTACATTTACCTGATCAATCTGCTCGACCACAATGAAACCCTCTTCTATCGGACGGTCATGTCCGACCCGGCTCGCTTTCTTCCGATCGTTTACGACCCGACCATCGGGGAAGCCTGCCTCAAGTTTGGCCATATTTACCGTCAGGCGCGCGGCATGTATCTATCGATCACACGCCGCGGCAAAGTGAAGGAGATCTTGAGAAATTGGCCACAGAAAGATGTCCGGTTCATTTGTGTCACGGACGCCGGCCGCATCCTCGGCCTCGGAGATCTTGGGGCAAATGGCGCGGGCATCCCCATCGGAAAGTTGCAGTTGTACACCGCCTGCGCCGGAGTGCCGCCGCAATACCTGCTCCCCATGTACCTCGACGCTGGCACTAACAATGAGCAATACCTGCACGATCCTCTTTATTTGGGTATACGGAAGACGCGTCCGTCGACTGAGGAACTTTTTTCCTTTGTCGATGAGTTTGTCGAAGCGGTGCAGGAGGTGTTTCCGAAATGCTGTATTCACTTTGAGGATTGGACAGGCGTGGATGCCGTGCACCTGCTCCAGCGCTACCGCGACAAATACTGCGTCTACAACGACGACGTGCAGGGTACGGCTGGGATCACTCTCGCAGGGATGATCAATGCGACCAAGCTCAAGGGCACGAAGCTGAAGGATGAAAAATACCTTTTCCTTGGCGCGGGCTCAGCCGGCATTGGTCTTGCCGACCTGCTTTGCTCTGCGCTCGTTGCCCAAGGCGTGCCCCTGAAGGAAGCGCAAGCACGAATCTACATGTTCGATATCAATGGCCTTCTGGAGTCGACCCGCAAAGACCTCGTCGATTTCCAAAAGCCCTACGCACATCAGCATCCGCCAACGCGGGATTTCGTCGCGGCCATCGATAGCATCAAGCCGACCACGATTATCGGTGTGAGCACCGTTGGGGGCTTGTTCAACCAGAAGGTCGTTGAAAGTATGGCACGGATCAATGAGCGTCCAGTGATCCTCGCCCTATCCAACCCGACCGAGCATGCTGAGTGCACGCCTGAACAAGCCTACACCTGGTCAAAGGGCAAAGCGATCTATGCGGCCGGCGTGCAGTTCCAACCCGTGCGCTACGAGGGAAAGACGTTTCTGCCAGGACAAGCAAATAACTTTTATATATTCCCGGCAGTCGGTATGGCGATCTTCGCCACGCAGGCGAAGCGTGTCACAGACGAGATGTTCATCGAGGCCGGGCAGGCCGTGGCAGATCAGGTGCCGCCCGATTTGCTCAAGCAAGGTCTCCTATACCCGCTGCAGTCGAACATTCTGGAGACCGAGATCCAGACCGCAGCGCGCGTTGCCAAGCTCGTTTTCGATTCCGGGCTTGCCCGCGTAGAGCGACCGAAGGACATGGTCGCCTTCATTCGTCAACATGTCTATACGCCGGAATACAAGAAAGGACCGATTCAGGCAGAGAAAGTGGCCTGAGTTACTTCTTTCGCGCAAGGTGCAATGCCCATGGCTCAAGAGCAAAAGCTCGCCCGGGTTCCAGCTGAGAGGGGCAACGCGGTCCTTCACGGCATCGCGCTGTCGATATTGTGCGTGATCAGCTATTGGCTGATCACGCACTTGCTTGCTCATGTGTTTTCCGTCTCCAGAGACGACGACCTTCTGGGAGGCATGTGGGCCGTGGTTGCCACCGTATTTGTGTATCGCTACAGCTACGAGCAAAGTACCGGTGCTGCCCTGTCGCGTATGGCAGCAACCTCGTTGAGCTTCGCTCTTTGCTTTATCTACTTGCTCTTTTTTCCGTCCGAGGTCTGGGGAATGGCTGCGCTTATCGGGATCGGCGCGGTCGCGATGTCCGTGCTCAATCGGCCAGAGGACGTAATTACGACGGGTATCACGACTGCCGTCGTGATGGTTGTTGCTGCGATAAGTCCGGATCATGCATGGAAACAGCCGATCCTGCGCCTTCTCGACACGATTGTAGGAGTTGCCGTCGGCGTTGCCGGCGCATTCATCGCTCTGAAGTCACCCTACCGCCGTCGGCCGGGGCGAGAGCTGGAGAACACGGGTTAAGAAAACTGTGAGCCGCGGGTCACCCAGCACTGTTGACGGTGAAGGACCAAGAAACGTCCTCCTTTCAAGGAATTGATCGGTATGGCAAAGAACTCTGGAATCGAAGCGGGGCTTCCTCGGCATAGAGCTGACTTGCTACTGGCGGCTGTCCTGAGCATGACGGCGGGCACGGTCGATGTCGTTGGATTTTTGGCACTCGGAGGGCTGTTTGTCGCGCACATTACAGGAAACCTGGTGGTGCTGGCCGCCCATTACATAACCGGTGGCTTTAGCCAGATAGGACCGTTGATGTCAGTTCCGGTCTTCATTGCTGTGCTAGGGGCGGTCACATGGTTATTTACGAACAAGACGACTCATACAAGTTTGCGCACTTTACTGATTCTGCATGCAGTACTCCTGGCTGGATTCTTTGGGCTTGCCGTCGTTCTTGGTCCCTTCCCCAATCCCGATGGTGCAACAGCTGTAACGGTGGGAATGCTCGGAGTTGCTGCGATGGCGACGCAAAACGCGCTCGTCAAGCTCGATCTGCCTGGGTTTCCTTCGACTGCGGTACTTACCACGAATACCGTGCAATTGACAATTAATCTAGCGACGCTGCTACGCGGCAATCGGCGGCCTGATGAGATAGCCCGAGCCCGGCGTGGCGCTCAAATGACGTTTTCGGCTTTCGCGGGATTTGTCGCCGGCTGTACGGCGGGCGGATTTCTTGAAGTCCATTTCAAACTATGGGCGCTGGCGTTGCCGGTTCTCCTGGCCGTGCTTGCAGTTCCGTTGAGTGAGTACATGTTACGACCAGCTGAGGCCATGTGACACGCGAGGACGCTGGGAATGGGAAAGTCACTCAAGCGATCGCTTCCGCAAAGTCTAGCACCGGTTTGGAGATAAGAAACTGCTTCGAGAGAAAGATGCGAAAAGTATCCGTAAAATTCGCCTGCGTGATTTCGGTTGCGTTGAGCATTTTGGCGGCCCATGCGGCTTCCCAGGTTGCGCAGGAGGAGACACTCAGCGGCCCCGACAGTCATGAGACTGGCGAAGGCCCGCACGGCCATCTCCTCGGGGATTGGGACGGCGAGCGATCGCGACTGTCAGAACGCGGCGTCAACTTTGATTTCCAGTACATCAGCGACTCGCTTTCCAATATCAAGAGCCAGCAACCTGCGCGATTTGCGAGTTGGAATCGCTTTCGAGGTACGATCGACATCGATCTCGGGGCCCTGATTCACCAGCCCGGCTGGTATTTCCATGCAACAGCGCTCTGGCAAGGCGGCGGCAATCTAGGATCCTACCTGGGTTTGTTGGCCAGTCCGAGCAGCCTGTCCAGCGCAAATACCTTCCGTCTCGACTCCTGGTGGTTGGAGAAACGATGGCTGAACGAACGGCTCACCGCACGAATCGGTCAGTTCGCCGGCCAGGATTTCTACGGCGCGCAGCACGACGGCACATCTTTCATTTTCGAGCCGCTGGGATATGCCCTGGACAATCTCAGTACCACATACGAATCGTTCGATCCACCTTCGACACCCGCGGCAGAAGTGCGCGGCGCGCCGACTCGCTACCTCTACGTCAAATCGATGGTGGAGGCCGAAGACCGTAATCCTTTTTCTCACAACTCCACTGGATTAGTTCCACAATTTCGCGGAGCACCTATAAGCATTTCGGAGATTGGGTTTACACCAGGCAAGAAAGCGTCATCGATTCGCGCTTCCGACGACGTCGAGAGCCGCAAGGGATACTCGGGACTCTATCAATTCGGCGCAGTTTACAACCCGTCGAAGTTCACGACATCCGTCAGTACCACAACACAACACGGCAATTATCTCTTGTACTGGATGGCAAGCCAGGCTCTCTGGCGCGTGGACCCGAAAGGGGGGAAAGGGATTGATGGGACATTTGCCTATGACTGGAGTCCGGCCAACGTTAATAGCAACAACAAGGTGCTCACCGCCGGGCTTCGATTCAATGAACCCTTACCCCTGCCGATCCACAACACGATGTCGCTTGGTTTCGTGCAAAACAGTTTGAGCCCGCAGTTTCCACCACCCAACTCGCCTCGGTGGAATGCCGAGCGCGGCGTCGAGTTCAACACTTTGTTAGATCCCCTGCCGATGCTGCTGATACAACCGGTGATTCAGTACTACGCGAATGTTGGCGGGGGCGTTCGGCGAGCAGTGGTGTTCGGGTTCAGAACCAAAGTGGAGTTCTGAGTCCTTCACCTCCTGGTTGCCGAAGGATGGCTCCCATGCACCGTTCAGCTCTGATGCATTGCCGCATACCATCCACTATCTGCGGCAGAAAGCACACGGTATTCGCATCGCCGCTTTTTTCCCGAGCCGCACTGGGAACCTGGGACGTATGTCGCGACGCTGACACCAGAGACGACCCAACAACATATCGACGATCGCGAAATTCGATTTTTGTGTCCCCAGTTCCGCGAAACCCATTCATTTGACAGCGATATCGCCAAACTTCTGCTTGACCGTCGATTGGAGCACGGCGTGCACTTCCTGTGAACGACGCAATCACTGGTGACACAGGAGAATGGCGATGCAGGCAGCAGACTCGGCGCCCATGATGACCCAAGTCGAAAAGGCGCTGTACACCGCAAAAACACACACCACGGGTGGCCGGGCAAATGGCGCGCCCCGCAGCTCTGATGGCCGCCTGGACATCGTGTTTTCAACCCCGGGTACCGCAGGCAGTGGAACCAATCCCGAGCAGCTTTTCGCGGCTGGGTGGTCAGCTTGCTTCGAAGGAGCCATGGGAATTGCAGCTCGCAAGATGCGGATCACTCTTCCGGCTGACCTGGCCATCGACGCCGAAGTCGATTTGTGTACAACGGACGGGGTTTACTTCCTGCAGGCTCGCCTCAACGTCAGCGTGCCGGGTGTGGAGCGTCAAGTTGCTCAGACTTTGGTCTATGCCGCACACCAGACATGTCCTTATTCCGAAGCCATCCATGGCAACGTCGACGTCGTGATCAACCTGATCTAAAGACACCCGAGGAAAGTAAGTAGCGATCGAACTTTAATTCAATTGGAGGAAATTGAAATGCCTGAAGAACTCAACCAGAATCCAATCAACGACGGCCGGCGCCGTTTCATGCGCAATGCCGCGATGACGCTCGCTGCTGCAGAGCTCGTTACGATCAGTTCTGCGGTCGCACAACCTAGCAAGAAAAACGCGAAGGATATGACTCCGGCTACGCCGGCGTCGAAGGGGTCGTCCCGCGCAGCTTTCGGCCCATTGAAGCAAATCGATGCTGGCCTGCTGAACATTGGCTACGCGGAAGCTGGACCCGCGAATGGTCCTGCAGTACTTCTACTGCACGGCTGGCCCTACGACATTTACAGCTTTGTCGATGTCGCTCCTTTGTTGGCTGCGGCAGGCTACAGGGTAATCGTTCCCTATCTGCGCGGCTACGGTACGACGCGCTTTCTCTCCAGCGAAACGATGCGGAATGCCCAGCAGTCGGCCGTTGGCCTCGACATGATCGCTCTGATGGATGCGCTCAAAATTCAGAAAGCTACCGTCGCCGGCTTTGACTGGGGCGCGCGCACAGCGGACGTCATGGCGGTACTATGGCCGGAACGCTGCAAGGCAATCGTTTCCGTCGGCGGCTATCTGATCAGCAGC
>Ga0210385_10000165_pt1 | contig 67566 bp, 67 predicted proteins | sample IncBWH26OmetaG_FD_160107 | JGI IMG/M metagenome (GOLD analysis project Ga0210385, IMG submission 160107) | Forest soil microbial communities from Barre Woods Harvard Forest LTER site, Petersham, Massachusetts, United States - Inc-BW-H-26-O ... | reverse complement strand
GCCGCAAACTGATCGGACTGCTCTCTCCCGCACATTTTCTCCGGGGTCCGGATCGGCAGGCTCAAGAGCTTCACCGCGAACCAATCCCGAGCGACAGTGGAGACCATCGTCATGATACCGAGAGCGGAAACGCTGCCCCGGCGAAGCAACTTGTAAAGGATGCACTCACTTTGGCCAGAGACAAGAATATAGACGCCACTGCTTCCCTGGCTCTGGCGTTGGCGGGCGATCCTCCGAAAGCCGCAGAGTTGAGCGATCAACTTTCCCGACACTACCCGGCAAACACGGCAATGAAATTCGAGATTCTGCCGGAGCTCCGCGCCGCGGCGATCCTACAACATGACCCGCGCAAAGCGATCGATATCCTCGCCGTGTCGATGCCCTACGAGTTGGCGCCCTCAGCGCTGCTTTATCCAGCATATTTTCGAGGGTATGCATATGTTGCGATGAGGCAAGGCCCGGCCGCTGCTCAGGAGTTTCAAAAAATCATCGACCACCCCGGACTTGTTCAGATGGACCCAATCGGCGCGCTGGCCCACTTGGGATTAGGGCGCGCTTACGTCGTCGCAGGCGACCAAGCCAAGGCCCGGGCCGCCTACAACGATTTCCTTACGATCTGGAACGACGCCGACCCCAACATCCCGATCTTGAAAGAAGCGAAGATGGAACGGGCAAGGCTGCGGTAGTTGGAGGAATCCAGCTGGTCGTTGTTTAGCGATGGTTTTCACAAATCGGACCTCTGGCCCGGCAAGGACCATTGAGCCGATGCCGGGGGCGGACGGCACCCGCGGAGCAACGCATCACTCCCCGGTGTATTGGTATCAAGGAGTCCGGGAAGTCGGCTTCTCGTACCTTAGCGGGTTGCCTGATGGAAAGCGCGTTTATCGTTAGGAGTTGCCGATGATCCGGTAGTGGCTGAATCTGCGCTCCGGCGAAAATGGAACGAGCGCCTCTTGCCTCCTACTTTTTCATTGCGCTGCTCGTTTCGCGTGCCTTTGCGACCAAGCCGTCGAATCGTGAGTCACTGTGAAGAGACTTCAATTCGGGATCGGCTGAAAGTCCTCCCGGCGAGATGAGGCCATTTTCGATGGCATGGTTCAGGTCAGCGAAGGCTTCATCCGGCCGGCCTCTCGCAGCCTCAGCGCAGGCAAAGTTGTACCAGGCCTCGGCCAATGTGGCCGGCTGATTCGTTTTCTCCGCTGCCTCGATCACATCGCGAAATATTTTCTCTGCATCGGCATAACGTCCCTCGCGGCTGAGGCCCAGCGCTTCCATTTCCATGCTCTGCAACGTGGAGGTGTGGGTGGGCCCTAGCACGCGGGTTTTGATCTCGATAACTTGACTCTGGAGTTTATCCGCTTCGGAGTAACGGCCTTCCTTCGCCAAGGTGAGAGCAAGCATTGTCATTGCTCTAAGAGTTTGGGGATGTTCCGGCCCGAGTATGCGACGCTGAGCGGCAATCACGTCGGAATAGAGCTTTTCAGCTTCTGGGAGTCGGCCCTCCTCCTCGAGATTCTCAGCCGCGTGCGACATTGAAAGCAGGGTCGCTGGATGGTCGGGTCCTAGAGTTCGCTTCTGCGCCGCGATCAGTTCACCATAGATCTGATCTGCTTCGGAATAGCGGCCCTGCGGCGTCAGAACCTCCGCCAACTCGTTCAAAGTGCTCAGGGTCTGAGGATCATCGGGGCCGAGTACTTTGCGCTCTGCGTCGAGTGTTTGGCGGAACAGTCGTTCGGCGTCGGCGGGACGTGCTTCGTTGGCATAAACATAACCGAGGCGATCCATCGACGCCAAAGTGTCAGGATCATTGGGGCCGAGAACCTGGCGCTGGGCCGCTATCGTGCTTAGCAACAACTTTTCCGCCTCGGGCAAATGCCCTTGGGCGCGGAGGAGCTGGGCGAGATAACTTTCGCTTGCAAGCGTTTCCCGGTTTCGTTCTCCGAACAGTGAGCTTTGAATTGCCTGTGCGTGTTCTACCAAATCTTGCGCGCGGGCATACAAGCCCAGCCCGGCATACGTCTGCGCCATGGTCCCCATCAATTGGGCCTGCAACTCCGGATCCTTGCGCAGGCCGGCGTCGATATCTTTCGAGGACTTATCCAGAATTTCGCGCGCGGTGACGGCGTTGCCGCGCGCCTCGCTGGGGTTCGATATCTTGAACATGCCGGTCATAAACTTGGCGACGCGGTCGGCGCGCGCGCGCTCCCGCGTAATCCGCCGCAACTGGATCGCCTGCAACACTCCGAACGCGATCAGCAGCAGCGCCGCAGCGGTGGCCGCAGCCACTCCGAATTTGTGGCGCTGAACGTATTTCTTTGTCCGGTAAGCCCGGCTCGCCGGCCGCGCAACCACAGGTTCGTTGCGCAAATAGCGGCCGAGATCGGCCGCCAGTTCCGCAGGCGAGCCATACCTGCGGGCGCGGTCTCTGTCCAGAGCCTTCAAAGTGATCCAATCGAGATCGCCGCGGAGCATGTTCGCCAGTTGCCGTGCATCCGTGCTGCGTTTTTCGGCGAGATCCGCAGCCGCCGGGTCGTTGATGAGTCTTGTGCTCGGACTCGTCGGCTCCTCTTCGTGCACCTGTCGCAGAACTTCATGAAGGGGCTTGCTCTCCCACTGCTGCGTATCCTGAGCCAGCACACCCGTAAGCAGTTCGTAGAGCACCACCCCGAGCGAATAGACGTCGGATCGGGTATCGACATCGACCACCAGCGGATCCATCTGCTCCGGGCTCATGTATCCCGGCGTGCCCACCAATCCTCCGGCGCGCGTCACTAGCGTCCCGCCCGGCGCTTGCTGAGAGATCGCTTTGGCCAATCCGAAGTCGATAATCCGCGGCACTGCCTTGCCATCCACCTCAACTACCAGGATGTTGGTAGGTTTCAAATCGCGATGGATGATTGCTTTTTGATGTGCGTGCTGCACGCCTTCACATACTTGTGTGAAAATAAGCAGGCGCTCGCCGGCAGAACAGCGCTTCTCGTCGCAGTATTGCGTGATGGGCAAGCCCGGCACATACTCCATGGCGAAGTACGGTTGGCCGTCCGCCGTAGAGCCCGCGTCGAAAACCTTGGCGATCGCAGGATGATCCATGATCGCCAGCGCCTGCCGCTCCAGATCGAAGCGCGCCAGCGCAGAACTGTCGTAGCGGAGCGCTTTGACGATCTTCAGAGCAACCAGCCGTTTGACGGGAGCGGACTGTTCCGCCAACCATACCTGTCCCATCCCGCCTTCCCCCAATTTCCTGATCAGCCGATAGGGCCCAATCGAACCTAGGTTGGGCGCGGGAGGTTCCACGGGAGCTGCGTGTGGGCCTAAAGCGGGCTTAGCATCCGGACTGGCGCCTGCGTTGTGCGGAATTGACTTGGGTCCCGGGTCGCTCACGCGTGCTTCTTTGAAAGGAGATGCAAATCGACGGTAAGTTTAGCACCCAACGTCCGCTCGCAAGCTCAAGATCCGCTCGCGATTAGCCGCTCTCTTTCTCAAAGCGACATGGATTGCCAGCATACTCGATTTTCTTTACCGTATCATGCCGTAAAGTTGCTGATGGCTTCCTCGCCGGCTGGCACTAGCCAAGTTTTGTTGATTGAATTAAATCGAAGCCTGAGGTGGGCTTCGATTTTCCGAAGAGAACCGCGGCGGCTGCGCACGTTACAAGAAATACAAATTCTTCTGGATTACTTTTCGAAAACGGTGGATTTCCAACTGAAATTTGAGCGGGGCATCAGATGACCATGGAACGCCCGTGGCGGAATGTTTGTTTCCGGCACGAAGTTGGAACATTACCAAATCATCTCTATGCTAGGAGCTGACGGGATGGGCGAAGGTTAAGTTGCCCAGGACTCTGCATCAGCATCGGGAGTTTAAGAGCGCTTTTTTAACGACCGGCTGAGTGCGACTTAACCCCCTTTTAGTCGGCCAACTGGAAGTTATCCCGAAACGGGCTCCGGGGAAGTTGGCCGGATTAGTAACGATAAGTCGGCTTGTCTGAAGTGATCGCGATTGCTCCCCGTTGACCCGCAAAACGTAAGCTAACCGTTCAACTCAGGCGATTACACTCTCAACAAGTCAATGAGTGTAATCGGGATGTAAAGTCAAGCTGCCTTCCTCAATCGATCGCCCTTCCGATCGTGTTCCATTCGCCATCTGCGACTGACGAAAACAGACTGCCAATCTGCCCAGCAGAGAAAATCGCACAAAAACCTGCAGAGACCTTTAGATCAACACTTTCTCCGATCCAGTTTGAAAATGAAAACTCGCGAATTGGCGGGGATTTCGCGCGATTACCAGCCAACAATTGGCGGGTTTCTCTGCACCCCAGACTGCGTGGCGGAGCGTGCAGTCTGGCGCTAACCCTTCTCTGCGAGAATTCCCTGCTAACAGGGAAAAATACAGGGAATTTGCGATTTTTGCGCCCAAGAATCGGCCCTTCTCTTCTCTAGTCAGCACATTTTGCTGGGGTTAGCGCTTGAACTTCGCGAAAACGGAACAGGGAATTAACAGGGCCATATCAGGGAAATGCAATTCCCTGATACATGTAGTTACAGGGAATTTACAAAGGGATCAACGCGGGGACTCTGAAGCGAACCCACATTGCCTGCGTTGCTCGATCCAGCTCAACGAAATGTTACTGCACAGCTTCTTGAAAGTTAGATCGCGAGGCTGTCGTCCTTCGAGAATCGCTTCGACGATGTCCGGCGCGAGGAATGCGCACGGGAAAACCTTGTCAATATAACGCCTCGTCGCTCGAGCGTAGAGGGTCAGTGATTTCTGATTCGAGGCCTTGCCTTGCAGCACCCGCTCGTACCAGTCGCGGGCTCGCGCAACTGCTTTCATCAGCGAGGGATTCGGCTGGAGAACAGACGCTCCAATCGAGTTCGGAGGTATCACCAAGTGAACTTCGCCTCCCGAGCGCTTCAGCTTCGCTTCGATGGTTAAGCAGGTCAGGTCATCGGCATCAACCGACTTGTGCCGTGGATCGAGACCCGCGGGAACGAACGTATCACCCTTTTCCAACACCTCACGAAGGCCTCGTCGGCTGATTCGGACTTCAATATTGTTTTCCAGGATTATGATTCGTCGCACGAAGGTGGCGAGTAGTTCCCTAAGTTCGTCCGAACGGAGAGACGCCCACCGTAATGCAAGTTTCTTGGCAGCCGCGACCAGTTGCCTACCGGCTGCGGGACGCTCGGAGGCTGCTGCCAGTCTGTCGAACACTTCTGCTTCAGATTTGAGAAACGAGAGCAGCCTTTCGGTGACCCGGCTTTCGATCTCTCGCGCCGGCAGACGAATCGGCCCCTTGATTTTCGTCGTAGGGTTTTTAACGGCGAGTTGAGAAACGTAGTAGCGGTATCTCCGTCCATTCTTGAAGGTAAACGACGGCGTGAAGTGATTGCCGGCCGTGTCGGCCAGCAACCCTGTAAGCAGACTCGACGACCGATCGCGAATATATTGACTTCGCTTCTTGCGATTACCACTCATCATCGCCTGGACCTGGTCCCACAATTTCCCGGGCACAATGCCTCGGTGCTCCCCGGGATACCACTTATCACGATGGCGGATTTCACCGATGTAGAGTCGATTCTGCAGGAGATCGTAGAGGGCCCCTCGCGCGAAGGCATTGCCTCCGTGCCGAGTTCCAGCTTTGGTGACCCAGACTTTACTTCTGATTTTCTCGCGCGCCAGTCTGGCCGCTAACCTGGAAACGCAACCGAGTTCGAGATACAGAGAGAAGATCTTGCAGACGAGCGCAGCTTCCTTGGGATTGGGAATGAGCTTGCGTGCGTCGAGGTCGTATCCAAGCGGCACCGGTCCGCCCATCCATATACCTTTTCTCTTCGAGGCGGCAATCTTGTCGCGGATCCGTTCTCCAGTGACCTCGCGTTCAAACTGTGCGAAGGAAAGCAGAACATTCAGAGTGAGTCGGCCCATGGACGAAGTGGTGTTGAACTGCTGAGTGACCGAAACGAAGGACACGCCTTGGCGATCAAGCGCCTCGACGATCTTGGCGAAATCCGCCAGGCTGCGCGTCAGTCGGTCAACCTTATAGACGACAATGACGTTCACTTTCTTTGCTTCTACATCCTGCAGAAGTTGACGCAGTGCCGGTCGTTCCATGGTGCCGCCGGAATAGCCACCGTCGTCATAGTGGGCGGGCAAAACTTTCCATCCTTCCTCGCGCTGGCTGAGGATGAAGGCTTCGCATGCTTCGCGTTGGGCATCGAGCGAGTTGAAAGACTGCTCCAGCCCTTCTTCGGAGGACTTTCGCGTGTAGATCGCGCAGCGCTGGACGGGCTTCTGGTTGGAAGTCATTGGATCTTTTTCGCCATTCGAGTGTCTGACTTTTTCTTGGTTCCAAAGAAGAGCGGACCAGACCAGCGCGTGCCGGTGATCAGGCGTGCAATCTCGGAGAGGCTCTGATATCGGGCACCTCGATACTCGAAACCCTTGGCTTCGACGTTGACGAGGTGAACCTGGTTCTGCCACTCACGGACAAGCCGGGTGCCAGGGGCAATCTTCCGAGCAGCTGGAGTCTTATGACTCGAGTTCCCGGCGACTGCCCCAGCTAGCTGTTGCAAGCGTCGCTCGCTCGTAGCTGATAGAGAGCCGCAGGCCCGCTCCTGAATCCGATAGGCAAGAAATCGGATCATGGAAGGGCTGCGAATCCTAGGATCTGGGATAGAAAGGAATAGCTTCTGCCAGAGTTGAGTCAGGTCGGCTCGGGACAGTTTGGGTAGAGTCTCCAGCTGCTTTTGGACGGAATCGGGCACGTGTGCCTCCTTAGTAATGGACACACCATTCCCGCTTCCTTGCCGCGAATAATCAAGTCGAATTCGATGCTTATCGCCGTTTGCGACCGGCGGACACATATCGGTTTCCTGCCCCCGGTGGGCTCGGCTAAATTCCCATCCACATAGGAGGTTAATGGGGTTGAGAATGTGCGACCCAGTGTGTCCGAGAGCACGCCGTTTCTGTGTTTTCGGTTTGTTAACCCTATTTAAGAACGCCGGTCGGAGTTTTCGCGGACGCGACCTTAGCGCTCTCATCCTGCGTCCCAGTCTTCGCGGGCGACGTTGCCTCGAAGTAGCCAATGGCCCGCTCCCGAGGCGCTCCGAATAGCTCGGGATGCAGGTAGCGTCCTTGCTCCTGCGGCGGCTTTTCTACTTCCACCTTAATGCGGTTTGCATCGGCGTAGGCGTCATGGCGAATGCCGGTCACTTGCCATGAGACTTTCACTCCGGGCTTGTTTGTCTTGATGGTGAAGCGATTGCCACTAACCTCCCTCGCCACGATGGCCTGAGCGAACTGCCCTATGACGGTGAGTTGATAGCGGAAGTCGCGATTGAGGGATTCAAAGTAGTCGGGCAAAGTTACTGTCGCCAAACCACGTTGGTTGGTGACGACGTTCCCATTGTAAACATTCATCATATCGGGCGATTCGACGAAGGAGTGGTAAAGATACTTGTTCGCCGGGTCGAGCGGGTGGTCAATTTTGAACGAGCCTCCGTTCTTGCTGACATCACCGTTGACAGCGAGATTGCCGAAGATGACGACGTTGCCCACCAGATAGGCGGCGTAGTCATTGCCTCCGGTACCGGTGTTCTGTGCCACGATGCCGCTACCCTGGGGGCTGGAAGTGATAAAGAGACCGCCGTTCGCATTGCCGGAGGTCGCGGTGTTCTTGCCCTGCACGGCATTATTGGTGGCGGATGATGTTGCCGAGATCGTGGCGGCAAATCCGGACCCGCTGTCGTATACGTCAAGCGTCGCGCTTGGAGCGGTCGTGCCGATGCCGACATTCACCGCCGCCGGACATCTGTTCTGCCCGCTGACACAGCCCAGCACCAGGGCGTTGCTCTCGCTCACCGAGGAGTAACTGCCAATCGCCGTGACGTTGGTCAGTGTCCCCGTCGAAGCCTCGGCGAGAGCCCCCAGGAATGTGTTGTTGTTTGCAGTCATGTTGGATGAATCAATAGTAAGTCCAGAGAAGTAACCTACGGCCGTATTTTGGCCGCCCGTGGTGTTCTTGCTAAGCGCGCTGCTGCCACTCGCGGTGTTGCTGCTGCCAGTGGTGTTGGAGGAGAGCGCGGCGGCGCCACTCGCGGTGTTGCTGCCGCCAGTGGTGCTGGAGCCAAGCGCGCCAAAGCCACTCGCGGTGTTGATGCTGCCACTGGTGTTGGAGGAGAGTGCGCCGACGCCAGTCGCGGTGTTGGAGGCGCCCGTCGTGTTGGAGTAGAGCGCGGTGGCGCCGCTAGCGGTATTCTCATTGCCCGTGGTATTGGAGTAGAACGCTTGATAACCGGTGGCAGTGTCGAAGTAGGCCGTCATCGTAGTATTCCCGGAGAAGCCGAGGAATACGTTTCCATTGGTGTAGCTGCCGAAGGCGAAGGCATTGCTTCCGATGTTAAAACTGCTGCCCGTCACCGCCCCGGTCGCGCTCAAATTCCCGCTCACGGTTTGATTGCCGGTGAAGGTGTTGGCGGCCGCTAACTGCGCGTAAGTGGAATTCAAGGCCGTCGTATTCAGGTTCAATGTGACGTTTCCGCTCGTACCGCCGCCAGTCAGATCGGTTCCCGCCGTCACGCCCGTAATCGTGCCCGTGCCTACAGCAGCGCATATCCATGAGGTGCCATTCCACTGCAGCACCTGATTCGCGGCGCAAGTATTCGTCAGAGCCAGGTTTAGTGTGCCGCTCGTTCCTCCGCCCGTAAGTCCGCTGCCGCTGGCAGTCGTAACCCCGGTAATCGTGCCGTCGCCGCCGGCAAAGGCAATGTCCAACTCCGCCGGATGGCTCGTCGTCGTGCTCTCTTTGCTGTCGAATGTGGCACTGAACGTACTGTTGGCGACCAGGGCGAGGCCGTTATTCGTCTCGCTCCCGTTCAGCCACGCTTGCACGGCCGCAGTGATGTTGATCAGGATGTATTGGTTCTTGTCCGCCGTGGTGATGGCGACGTTGGAAGCGATTGTCGCCCCCAGCGCTGGAGCATTGCTGGCGTCGATCGTCTCTTCCGCCCAGGTGCCGTTGACGTAATCGACGTTGAAGCTGCCGGCTGTGGTTACGGAATTTACATAGAGTTTCAGCGTGGTCTGGCTGATGCTGGCTCCGGTCGGGATCGACGCGAGATTGAATTGAATGTAGGTGATCTCCTTGGCGGCATCGACGTTGAGCGTCTTCTGGGCGCCATAGTTGGTGGTGGGATCGGCGGTGCTGGTATAGCTGTCGCCGAGGGGCGTAATCTGCGCGTAGGCGCTGGCTCGTAAACCTAATGTGACAAGCAACAGGACCGCCAACCGCCTCATTGAGGTCTTCATTCCAATCCTCCAAGTTGTTCTTCGTTGCTGTCTTTTGTTCTGGCTTTCCCATCTACCCCGGAAAACTAATCCATCCATTAGCTGGACAATGACCTCGTGCAGGAGGTGCCTCCTCTGGGAAGCGAGAATGATCCGGGCACCGGTCCGGTTTCTACCTTGCGAAAGTAAAGGTAGAGTTCCCGGTGGTGAGGCGAAGGGACGAACCCGCCCAGAATGCGCGTGAGATTATGTTTTATCGCTGCCGATCTGTCAATCTGCGAACGCTCGCCGTCTCGGGGAAACCCTTATTGTGCCCTTTTCATCCGAGGACGATGTGGCTCTCTTCAAGCCTTCGTTTTGGGAAACAGCCTGAATGGCGCGAGAGCGGATAACTCGACTCTCGCGCCATTCCTAGTCCCTTCGATTGTTGGTTTCAATTGCCATGGATCAGACTGCCGGCCTTCAGATTCGTCTTGGTCTTCATGGGTGCTCTCCTTCCCTCGGTGATGTCGTTCGTCTGGTTGATCTTTTTTCTCCCAACGTTGGCCTTAGTTGCCATGGGGCAGAGTGCCGGCCTTCAGATTCGTCTTGGTCTTCATGGGTGCTCTCCTTTCCTTCGTGATGTGGTTGGTCTTGCCTAACCTCTACTGCCTTGTCACCCGGTAAAGTGAGATCCCATGGCAAATTGGCTCACGGTTGGGAGATTTTTTTGCGTCGGCTTAGAGATCCCTTGTCTGGATATAAAAGTTCCCTCCTTTCAATAAGTTGACCTAGGTTGCGAACGCGGGTATCGTCTATACCTAAAATTGCCGGAGTGGGGAAAAGCGTAGATGCCATCTCTTTCGCCCGAGTCTGTCAGTCTGTTGCTGGCACAGTGGCATGCTGGTGATGACAAAGCACTGCAGGCCGTACTGCCTATGGTGTATGACGAACTCCGGCGATTGGCTCACCATTACATGCGTGGGGAGCGTCCGGACCATACGTTGCAAGGTACAGCGCTGGTGCACGAAGCGTACCTGCGTCTGCAAAAACAAGGATCGACTCCCTTCAAAGATCGTGCCCATTTTGTGGCGATTTGTGCGCAGTTGATGCGACAGATCCTGGTCGAGTATGCGCGCAGCCATCGTGCCGAGAAACGCGACGGCGGCGTCAAGCTGGAACTTGACGATGGCGTAGCCTTCAAAAGCAGGAATCTGGATCTGCTCGCGCTCGACGATGCCTTGCAGGAGTTGGCCAAACTGGATGAGCAACAGAGCCGGATTATAGAGCTCCGATTTTTTGGCGGACTTTCGATTGAGGAGTCAGCACACGTGCTGGGGCTTTCACCGGCGACCGTAAAACGACATTGGTCGACGGCCCGGTTGTGGCTGCATCACCAGCTGAGTAATGTCCAGCCATGACGCCGGAGCGCTGGCAGCAGATCCGCGAGGTACTGGAAAAGGCGCTGGAACTGGCGCCGGAGCAGCGGTCCGCCTTCCTAGGCCGTGCTTGCGCGTCAGATACATCGCTGCGGCAGGAAGTCGCGACCCTGCTCGCCTCAAGCGTTGATGTGCGCTCCAGCTTTCTGCAATCGCCTCCGGCGCGATTGACGCTTTTACCTGGGACGAAGCTCGGCGACTACGAAATCAAGTCCGTGCTAGGTGTAGGGGGAATGGGCGAAGTGTATCGCGCCCGCGACCCGCGGCTGGGCCGTGATGTTGCCATTAAGGTTTTGCCGGCCTTGCTCTCGACGGACACCGAGCGTTTGCACCGGTTCGAGCAGGAAGCACGGGCAGCGGCAGCGTTAAATCATCCCAACATTCTGGCTGTGTTTCGGATGGGCACGCACGACGGATCTCCCTATTTGGTCTCGGAGTTGCTGGAAGGCGAAACGCTGCGCGAGCAACTGACCCGCGGACGGCTCCTGGTGCGCAAGGCCATTGAGTACGGAGTGCAGGTTGCGAGAGGGCTCGCGGCGGCGCATGAGAAAGGGATCGTGCATCGCGACCTGAAGCCGGAAAACCTGTTTGTTACTAGGGACGAGCGGGTAAAGATTCTCGACTTCGGTTTGGCCAAGCTGACGCAGGCGCAGCCGGACTACGAGCATAACGCGCCGACGGTTGGCGGGGAGACCGAGCCGGGCACAGTGATGGGTACGGTAGGATACATGTCGCCGGAGCAGGTGCGGGGACAACCGGCGGATCATCGCACGGACATTTTTTCGTTCGGCGCCATCTTGTACGAGATGCTGGCGGGCAGGAGGGCATTCCAGAGGGCAACGGCCGCCGACACGCAAAGCGCGATTCTGAACGAAGATCCGCCATTGACCTCGCAGGTGACGACAAACATTCCACCGGCGCTGCAAAGAGTGGTGCATCGCTGTCTGGAGAAAAATGCATGCCAGCGGTTTCAGTCGGCAGCAGATTTGGGGTTTGCGCTGGACTCGCTCTCCGAAGGTTCGGGGCCTTTAACGCCCCCGAGTCAAGCTGGGGCCGGAGCAACTAGGCTTGTGTTCCCAACGAACGCACGGCTGAAGTGGGCCCTGATGAGCATGGGGACGGTGGTATTGATTGCGCTTGCGTCTGGACTCGCCTGGAGATATTCGAAACGAATTCCCAACGTCACTCAACAGGTGGTGCAGCGGCAACTCACGGCCAGTACTCCCGACAATCCGATTCCCGGCGGCCAAATTTCGCGGGACGGAAACTTTCTGGCGTATTCGGACAGCAAGGGTATCGCGATCGAGCAGATCGCCAACGGGGAAATTCACAGAGTACCGAGAAGCGCAGGCTTCTTAATCGCGGATTGGTTTCCGGATAACCTCCGTCTGTTGGTCGGCGATGATAATAGCGACCTTTGGGCACTCTCCGTGCTATCTGGCGAGAAGCATAAGCTCGCCCCTAACGTCTACAATGCCAGTCTTTCTCGCGACGGATCGCAGATCCTTTTTACCCGTCGGCAGGGACGCGAGATGTTGACAATGCCGGCCGAGGGAGGGACTCCCCAGTCATACTTCAGTCTTGACCCGAGTGAACAATTTGAAGCTGAGGATTTTTCGCCCGATGAAAAGTCCATCGCCGACATTCGCGTACCGAATGGGCAAGGTCTGGGGACCCTCGAAATTCGAAGTCTCACCGGCGGGCAACCACGCGTTCTGATTACCGACACCGCCCTCATAGGAGGCGGCTCCAATTCGATTGTTTGGCTCCCCGACGGACGCATCCTGTTCGGCTTGTATAAAACCGGCAGTTCTAACGAATCCGACTTGTGGGTGCTTTCACCCGATATGGCCCGTAGCACAGCGAACCCCGTCCGTTTAACGAACACAACCGGATCTTATATCGCGGCGATAACCGTGAGTCGCGACGGCAAGCGCCTTGCCGTCACTTTCACTCGATACCCTTTTTCTGTTTTCCTTGCTGGACTAAACAGGACGAGTGACAGGATCGAAGAGCCCGTACGGATAACGAACGACTCGTGGAACAACTGGCCGCGGGCGTGGTCGCCAGATGGCCAGACCCTGTTTTTTTTCGCGGTTCGCAGCAACGAGAGCTTGTATAAGAAAAACATTCAGTCAGATACCACTGAATTGTTCGCCAGTAACACCGGGCGTGTGGCATCGGCGGCCATGACCCCGGATGGCGATTGGCTCATCGCTTGCACGAGTGGGCAAAGTGATCCCACAAAAGCCCGACAACTGCTCCGCTACCCGGTATCGGGTAGTGCTCCGGAGAGCATTCTCCCTCTCGCCGGTGAAGCTGAAGTGCAGTGCGCCTTTTCGGGGGCCCGAACCTGCATTCTTTCCGAAATGGTTGGCAAGCAGACCGTCTTCTACACCCTCGATCCTATTCATGGAAAGCAAGGGGAATTAGCCAGACTCGATACACCAGGACAGCTGAACTGGAGAGCATCGCCCGACGGCAGCAGAATTTCAATTGTGGAAACTCCGGGTGACAGCGTCCGTATCCTCGAATTGAGAAGTGGACAATCTCACATCATCTATCCCATCCCTCCACAAACGTCCTTTCAGGACGCGGCTTGGTCTTACGATGGGCGCCGACTTTTTGTCACGGCTTTTCCCGATTCGTCGAGGGGGCGCTTACTCGAAATGGATCTCGACGGCCATACCCGCTTGTTGCTGGAGAATAACCTTGGATGGGTTGGTGACCCTCTTCCTTCGCCTGATGGAAGACACATCGCATTCCTAAGGGTCGTTACCGACTCGAACGTCACGCTGCTCGAGAACTTCTAATTAAGACTCGATGGCTGCAGAAGTGCTGCGAACATAGGATCGTCGGTTCAACACTCTCTATCAAAGGCTTGACAACAGCATCGATCTCCTCTATCGCGGTCGGCGACGCGGCTACGGTGGCGGCTGCCTGATTTTGCGCCGAATCATATGTCGTCCAGCTTCCGCTTTAGCTCCTCAAACGCCCAGTCTTGGTCCAACCCTTCCGCGATAAGATTTAGTTGCTCCTTTCCCTGTTGCACCTGATGGCGGTCAGGTTTAACCCGAATTAGAAATAGGTTTCTTTGGTGGAAATTGCCCCAGTATTGGATTGCAGATTCGTACGCAAGACTAGCTACCGGCTCATGAACCGGATCAACAAGGCTCTTAAACTGTACCCAGAAATCTTTCTCGGGAACCGTTCGCGTAGCAGCTGCCCGAAGCAAGGTGGCAAGTTTCTTTTGGATATCTAGCTCCATAATTTCACGATGGCCAGTGTTTTATATTCACGAGATTGCTGCCCGGCCCTGACGGGATGCCGGGCTCTTGATCGTGATGTCGATGTGCGGGCGAACGGCACCACCGGCTTCGGGTATGCCGTGAACGTCCAACCCAATCCTGCTTCCCGTGGTTGGAGTATTCAGAATGTTGACGCCGCCGCCGCCAGCGTTTGGATATGACTGCGGCCTGACGTTTTCAGCCGCGTATGCGACGGCTGCCACTGTTCCGACAACCTGACCAAACGCTCTTGGATCACCATTGGCTGCGGCCTTCACGGTGTCCACAGCCCCGTTAGCAATAGCCTTGGCCGTATCGACTGGATGCTCTACTGCATTGGCGATACCCTGTACGGTTTGGATCGGATGCTCGACTGCGTTTAAGACGGGAGTTACGGTTGCGTCCGCAACCCCCTTCACTTCACCGACTAGGAAGTTCGCTGAGGCGTTGACCTGCCACGAAAGAGGCCACCCGCTATTTTGCGCCAACTGCTCATACCGACAAAACGGGACCTCCCATCGTACCCTCATCCCGCTGTCTTCTCTTTTGATCCCCTGAGGAAAATCAGCACTATTCCTCCACACACGACAATGGCAGTGAGAACATCACGGGTCACAGCACCACCCACTCTCCCAACATTGACAAGCAGAGTTAAGGCCGTCATAAGCATGGCGACAATAATCGCCGATTCAGTGGGAATATGCTTACTACCTGACTTCGCCCCTACACAGATGCTCATGAAGGCAGCGGTGGGGAACGCTAACGGTGAATCCTTTCGCGCAACAATACCCGAAATAAGAATCACTAACGACAGCATGTATAGCAAGAGTCGGCGAGGTTCCTTTAGCATTGGCTACTTTCCCGTGATCGAATCCAGAAATCCCAGTAGCGCGGGTGCTAGCGCCCGTGCGGCTGCTCCAATGGTCGCTGGTGGATCAACTACTGATATGGCCACACTGGCTGCCGCCCCGGCATACTTGTACGGATGTTCGCGAGCATCTTGTGCCGTAATCGAACCAAAATGCGTAAGCAATCCGGGAGTGACCGCGTCGCGAATGTAGGCCATATTCCCAGCACCTGCGACGTTGGTAGTTTGAGCATAATTTAGCTTGGTTTTCGTTACCTGATCCGACGTTTTGCCGTTGTTAAGGTCCGTGGTGTGCGTCGAAGTCTGGACTGCCCCTCGGACGAAGTCACCTTCATGTCCCTTCGCGGTCGAAACCGTGACGCTGGTAGTTACAGTCGTTGAGGTGTAAACCTTAGTATTCGGATCATAGCTCTGAGTTGTCTTGGTGTTTGAAAATGTCGCCGTATTCTGCGCCAACTCTCTCAACGGGCCAACCCATCGTACGAGTACCCCTTTCCTATGAGATCGCCGTCAGAATGCTCTGCACTCGCGCCGGATCGACCGATAAGCTTTGGTCCCTGAGAAGCTCTAAATGCTTTTCTCGGGAGACGCCATTGACAATCTGAAGTGATTTGTACGCGGAGCTACGAACGTATTCCTCTGGATCCTTTAGCGCAGAGTGCGCAAGCGCGGCCAGAATCCGCCGCCGCCCTCGCTCCGCCTTTAGCTCCTCGATCTTCACCCGGCCCTCGCCTCTCCTGGGATCGAACGCCGTCAGCGTCGCCCTCAACGCTCCGTCTTGGCTGGTCACGCTGTCGCCGATGTTCACCATTCCCGCCTCTTTTCAAACCGCCTGACCTGACCCTCACCCGCTCCCGTATCGTTCGCCCTGGCCGCCAGAAACGCCAACGGCAAGCATTCTGGCTTAGAGTCGGATGACCCCATTTAATGCGATCGCTACTCCCACCACACGCCACATGAACGTGCCCAGGCGAATGCTGCGGTCCGAGCCCGCGTGCTTGGATAGAGGGTTTTTCTCAGCGGCTCCCGGATGCTGACTGTAGAACTTCGCCCATGCACGGGTTTTCCACGTCGCTATCTGACGCGCCATTGCGAAGACGGCAACCCCCAACCCAAGTAGGATCGAAGCCCAAACCCGATGCGGCACAGTTGCTCCCATCCCGTCAAACAACCCAGATACGGTCTTTGTCCAGCAAGAGCTGCAATGCTTCGGGACCGCGATAATCGGCGTCGCGCAGCGAGATCAAAACTGTTGCCCCGCTCTCGAAGGCGATTGATACCTGTTGATCGTCAACCGCCGTGCGTTCGATTCGACAACCTATTTGCCTGCAAAGAGCGTCTCGATAGCCTGGTTCTCCCCAGATGTGGCTCTCAGATCCCCAGCTTACGGTCGGCGCAGTATATGCCGTCAGAGTAGGGCCGTCGAAGCGAAGCTGAACGTAGTCCGCCACGAACTCGACCGAGCTCAACGCATGGCCCGCAAGTTTCCCAAGAGCGTCCGCTAGCGTTTGGTTTGTTGGAGGGTTTGTCATTGGCAAGAACCTCCACTTGGGCATGGTTTCGGCGAACTCAACGGAACATGAGCAGATGGGTCGCTCCTTGGCACCGTCTGTCCGGTCTGGCCGTTAACAGTCTGCCCGCTACTGTTGCCGTATGACACATATCCGTTAGGATATCCGGGCGAAGCCCCCCTAGCTGGCGTTGGGTCCATGACCCTGACTCCGGTAGTGTTGTCACTCAGGCCGTTGCCCCCGCTTCCACCTGTGTAACCAAATCCGGTTGTGTTTCCTGCATTGTTGACCACTGGCACCGGTCCAGAAGCTCCGTTGGGGACAGGAATGGCGTCTCCACCTGGCGATACTACGATCAGGGGCATCGCGCCTGTGTTTACAGCTCCCTGTTGGGATGTCGAAGCGGGTGTTCCTGTCGCGACATTCGTTGCTGTCGTTCCGGGAGTGCCTTGCGACACGTTCGTCGGCGTGGTCGGAGGCGGAGCCGCATTCTGTCCGCTGTTGTCTGGATGGAAGAAACTAGAGATCGAACTTCCAAGGGAAGTAATGCCGCTCACGGCGTTGTGCAGCATTTGCTGTCCGGGTGGGCTGGAAAGGTAGGACACCGCCATCGCAGTGATGACGATTCCACCCTCGATTACGCACGCATCTTCAAGACAGTGCCCGTCCGGGTCACGGGTCGTGGTGGGGTTGTTGTTGACGTAGCTGTAGAGGTTGAGGCTTTGGGGATTCCCAAAACTTGCGTAAGGTACATTCGTCGGCTTCGCCGCCCAGTCCGGCGTCATGAAGCGCCCGAGGCTCGAACCGTAATACCTAGCACCGAACATGTCGAGGCCGGATTCGGAGTCGCGTTCTTTGCCGGTAAACTTGTAGTTCTGGGAGCAGGTGTTGATGTAGGCGTGCTCGCCGCCATAGGGCTCAAGATCCGCGTCGTAGCACATGGTTGCTGTGGTCTGCCCGGACGGAACTTCGGCTATCACACGGGAAGAGTCTACCTGGTCCAACAGGTAATAGAACACGTCCCCAGAAGAATCGCGACGGGCGATGCGATTTCCAGCAAAGAAAATGTATTCGTTGAAGCTGCCGTTCGTAACGCTTCCCGTCGTATCGGTCTCATCAAGAACTTCGCTGCCAGAATACCAGTAGATTTTGGTGCCCGACTTCTCCACCCGATTGCCATCGCCATCGTAAATGTAGCTCATGCTCGAATTCGAGGTCGAGGTCATCTGGTTCTCGGCGTTGTAGAGGTATGTCGCCCCACCCGCACCCGGAATGACCCAAAGGTTCCCAGCAGCGTCGTATGTGTCGCCCACAATCTGGTTATTCGCGTTCACGGTGACGTTGAGGGTCGCTTGCGTGCATCCATTGTAAGCCGACGAAACCCCGCCAATCGAGAGCAAGTTGCTCCAGTTTCCCGAGGCATCAAAGCCGAATGCCTGCCCCCAACAATGGGCCGCATCACTGGAATAGGTTGCTGTCGTTTGCGCGGTCGAAACGCGGTTCAACTGGTCGTAGCTGAAGGTCTGGCTGCGGTCGGTCACGCGGTTGTTGATCATGGAGACCAGAGTCCCGTTGTCGGAACCGAGGTTGAAGTTGTACTTCTGGTCGAACATGTTCCCAGCAGTGCTCTCATTGGTCGCGCAGCCAGTCGTGTTTCCCCAAGCCAGCGCCGTCCCCGTAGTGGAATACATCCAACAGGGTTGGAGCCGGTCGTTGTAGATGTGCGTGGTAACCAGCTCGGACGAATTCTGGAGCAGCGCCACTGCCCCTTGCGGCGCATAACACACTCCATTACCTGAAACGCCGTTGGTGCAGGTGCCGGTGGCGTAATAGACATTCGTAGTGTTGTCTTCAACGTTGCTTGAACGGCCTGCCGTATCGGGAGTATAGGTTACCACCCGCCCGCTGGGATAGGTCAGGGTGGCTACCGAGCTATCGAGGTAATAGGAATAGCCTGTGGTTTTCGTAATGCTGTTGGTCGTGCGTGACTGAATTTCGACTCTGCCATTATCGTCGTAGGCCCAAGATTCCGATCCTGCTGGATCAGTCATGCCGGTTCGATGGCCGATGTTGTAGCACGACGCTTGCCCGAGGCAACTGCTGCCGTCGTACGTGTACGTCGCGACCGGACTGGTTTGCGGGCACGACTGGCTGGTATAAGCCTTGCTTGTTATGCGATTCAGCGCGTCGTAGCAATAGCTGAGCGTTGTCGTAACTGAAGGACTGCTCTGATCCTGCTGAGGAGTGACTTTCGTCGTAACATTTCCATCGGAATCGTAGGTGTAGGTCAAAGTACCGGATTCCGGGTTGGTAGCGGTCAGCAGTCGTGACAATGAGTCGTATGTGAAGCTGCGGTTGCGAGAACCGACTTGCACCACGCTCAGAAGATTACCCAATTGATCGTATCCGTAAGTTGTGACCCAGATGGGGTCACTCTGCCCTGGACAGCCGTTGGAGTTGACGGTGGCAGTCGGCGAATTGGGTTCGTCCACTTCGATCAAACGGCCCAGGCCGTCAACTTCGCTTCGACGCCAATGCCCAGCTTCATCGGTGACCAGCGTCGAATTAGCACAATACGCTGTCTTCAATAGAGAGCTGTCCGGCTGCGTCACTTGTGTGACGCGGTGGAGAGCATCATAAGTATTTGTGCTGATTCCATAGGTGGAGTCGGAGGTCGAGCGATACGGGTTGGTCGTTGTTGCCTTGTTTCCGTCAGCGTCGTACGTATCAACGACGTAATCAATGCCTTCCGGGTCGGAGTTCAGCTGCGCCTGCACAAGCCGTCCCAAGCCGTCCACGATGCCCGTCGAGGTCTCATTCGTCGGCGCGCTGGTGATCTCCTTATTGACCACGACCTGATAGGGCGCGCTACCTTGACTGCAAGTTGAGCCGCCAAGGTCCGTGTAGCAGAATGAGGTCTGTCCGCCACCTGTGGGGCGAGTGACATTAGTTAGACGCCAATCAATATCGTAGGTGTCCGTTGTCACTTGCCCATTCTCGTCGGTCGTAGACGTCTTTAGCCCAGTGTCCCAATCGTAGTTGTAGTAGGTGTTTTGGTTCAAGGCGTTTTCGACCTGGGTCACGTATGCGTCCTGGAATGTGTTCGAATAAAAGTAGGTCGTCGGATTGAGTAGAGGGTCTTTCGCGACCGAAGGCATCCCCGTGTCGTAATACGTGGTTTTGCTAGTCAGTGTCTGCACCGAGGGCAGATTCAGCCAGCGGTTCACCGAGGTCTGGTTGCCGCGAAGGGTCCCCGTCCACACCGAAAGATCAAGATTCTGAGACGCTCCCATTCCCGACGCGATTGTGGCAGTTTCATCATAGCCATACTGCGTGTAAGCCTTTTGGTTGGTGCCATCGGTAATCTGGGTTGAGTAGACCAGATTGAGCATGTTGTTGCTGAGGTAGGTGGAATAATTCGGATTCGGACTCTGCCAAATGTAGCTCGTATTCGTCTGCTTCAGCAAAGGCCCAGGCACTCCAGAGGTCGTGCCGTAATCGTAGTCCTTTTCGATCGTGACTTTCCCGTAAAGGCCAGAGTAGACGGTATTATCATTTGGCCTGGGGCTTAGGAAACTGAATCCAGAGTCGTAGGTGTTTGTTACTTGGCTCGTTTTTCCGTTTGGCCATGTGGTAGTAACCTGCGTGGGAACGACGTTCATTACGGAGGAACCCACATATGGTCCGAACGGACTCGGGGTTGACGAATACGCTGTAGTAACGGTCTTTAGCAAGTTAGACGACTGCACGGCCCCTTGATAATACTTAACCGACGTGACATAGCTCTGACAGACCGAGAGGGCTGTTACCGTGTATACCGTTTGATTCCCTAGCGGGTCGGTAACAGTTGGCCCACTACCGGTTCCGTAATCCCAACCACCACCTGCATACGTCCACTGATGATTGCCTGTGCCATCATTGGCATTCACTGTACGCGATGCTACGGCGTTCGGATTCTTTTCAACTCCTGAACAGTTCGAAGCTCCGGTCCACGTATATGAAATCGTCCCTCCGGTCGGCAAAGTAATCTCGGTGAGGTCGCCGTTGCCATCAGTGCTGTACTGAAATGTCCATGCAGTTCCATTAGGCAGTACCACACTTTGCAAGTATTCAGTTTCATTCCACACCTGGGTGCCGTACGTAATGTCGTAAAGACGTATTATGTCTACGAGAGCCATGCAAAAAACAAATGTTGATGTTCCTCCATTTGGGCCGGGTACGTTCCACACTTGGTTTTCGTTCACGGGCAGCGGTCCGTTTGGACAGGTTCCCGCACCGCTTGAAGACCCGCCGAAGGTTGGAATGGTCCTCCCTACGGAGTCCGTTACGTCTGCGGACCACGTCAGTTGGTTGCCATTAGTATCTTCCAACATTCCGGATTGTCCGATTTTCGAGCCATCGGCATCATAGGCTACGTCTCCGGTCGGATCATTGGGATCATAATGATAGTGGTAGCCCGTTCCATCCACTGTTTCGTATTCGGTGGATGAGATTTGTCCCAAGATGTGGCTTGCTCCGTCAGGAGCCACGAGTGAATACCAGCCAACGGATTCGTTTGGCGCTCCCTGCTCTGGAACGGTCGTGACCTTCGTTGTAAAACCACGATCCGAAACCAGGGTTATTGGCACTATCCCACCAACTAAACTGTCGTAAGTCGTACAAGTGTCAATGATGCACTGTGTCTTCTGCATGTAGCTTTTTCTGTTATATACAAGTTCATATCCGAGGTGTAGTTTTCCACGCTGAGGATAGGAGACTAGCGGAATATTCAACGATAGGCTCCCATTGGTCATACTGACAAGATCAATATCGCCACCACGGTATGTGCCATACGCTTTGATGCCCTGCTGAATATCATCGGTATCCTGGGCGAGCGACGACTGGCTGACCATGAAAGCGAATCCACAAATCATCAGAGCGCAGCGACTGATCTCGCGACAGGTCATTGGCCACCCCCTTGCGGCGGATTGAATTCTGATTGGGCCACTCCAGTGTTGAATGTAGTCGAGGTAACGGCGAACGACTTGGTGGCCAAGCTGCCATTTGCGAGCGTGATTTGGGACGGAACCACGAGTCCGCTGGTGGTTGTGAACTGGCCGAAGGTGAGACTGCCATTCGAATAGTTCGACGGATTTTCGTTGGGGGGAAGACGCGGTGTCACTTGTAGTGGCAACAACGTCGCAGCGTTGAAGTACCAGCTGTGCGGGGTGACTAGCGTCCCCTGGGCATCCGAATTGTCGGTGACCTGAACTTGTATCGCAGGGACTCCGTTAACCGTAGTGGTCCCCATATATAGAATCGTGAGCTGTTGATTATTGAGTTCCTGCGTCAGGCAAATACCTGGCAAATAAAGTGGAGGATTTGCCCTGTCCATGAAGTAATTCAGGTTCGAAACTGTTCCGTTGATGACGCGAGCTGGTGAGCCATGCCCGCTGAGAAACATACTGCTGGTGCTATTGGTGTCCGTTTCGATATGAAATTCAACCCCCGCACCGATCCAGGTGAAATTGGCTTGTTGTCCAGAGCCGCTAGTAGAAACCTGGCCGGTTATGGTCCAGTCCTGAATCGCGCTCCAGCCGTTCGCGCCGCCCATGGCAGCGACACTGCTCTGCATGGCAGCAAGTGCGGCGGCGTCACGTTCCGGGCCACTTTGCGCGCTCGCCGATCGAGGGGCTACGAGTAGAAACGTGAGAGCGACCAAGGAAATCATCGGGCCAAGTCGCTTTACAGGTTGCGCATCGCCGGATCGTAAACAAGCCATATTACCTCCTAAAGGGAATCAAGAGAACGAGGTTTCGCCTGAAGTATTGTTATGTCGAGAAATTTAATTGTTAGGTGCAACGCCGCAGCGCGCGGCATGAGACGCCTGAGCGGGAGTGGACAGCAGAGGTTAGTTCGTCGGAAACAAGACAGCAAGAAATCGAAGCGAGCCATAGGCTCCCCCCTGAGAATTTCTTTCTGCCCCCTCAGACAGTTTTAAGGTTTCAAAGCTACTGATATTGCGGAATGGAGTCAATAGCAAAATGCCGTTCGGGCTGCGGAAATTTCTAGCAATCCCAATGGTGGTCCAGAGATTAAATTCTAGACAACCCTGCGGCCCTGCTGTTTAATACGCGCAATGTTGTCTGAACGACTTATCTTGGCCCTCTTATTGGCTCCTGTTTTTGTAACCTCCGGCTGCGGTGGTAGTGGCGGTTCGGGAGGTGGCGGAGGTGGTGGTGGGCTTTCCATATCCGCGCTTGCACCATCCTCCACGATGGTGGGAATCCCTATAGTAGAGGTTTCCATCTACGGCCAGGGATTTACTAGCTCTACTCAAGTGGTAATCAACGGTCAGGCAGGTGCCGCTTTCTTCATTAGTTCCAGTGAACTCCAGTTTGAGATTCCGGTTTCTCTTGACGACACGGCAGATACTACTCAGATTTCCGTAGAAGACGGAAGCAGAACTTCCAATTCTCTGCCGTATACGGTCTACGCACCGCAACAAGGAACATTCGAAATGCGAGCCGTGCCCGGCTTCCTCGTCTGGGAGGGCGAGAGTAATGCCCCCTTCATCATTGCTGCGGACGTGAACGGTGACGGGCTGGCGGATGTCATTATGCCCGGCGATAGCGTTTCGACCGGGGAGGGAATCACGGTTCTTTCCGGTCAGACCAATGGCACGCTCTCAGCACCTCAAGCCATCTCCATGCCAACAACGCCGTATGCCCTTGCCGTGGGCGATGTGGACGGGAACAGCACTCCAGATCTTGTCCCTGTTACAAGCGACAATTCGTCGTCGACGACGGTAAGCATTATGCTTGGTGAGGGCGGGGGCACCTTTCAGCAGCCAACGACACAGCAGACCTTCGCTGGAATCTATCCAGGCCCGGCGTACCTGTCCGATGTCACCGGAGATGGCAATTTGGATTTGGTGCTCGCCGTCCAGCAACCCACAGGCACATCATCTAGCCTTCTCTGGCTCAAGAACACCGGTGGAGCCTTCGCCACGCCCGTTACTCTGGCAACGATGGCAAATAATAACTTCTCCATTGCCGATTTCAATGGAGATGGCAAGCCGGACATTCTCTATAAGACAACGTCGCAATCTCTCCACATTCTGATGAATCAGGGTAATGGCAGTTTTAACGATCAGGCCGCTGGCGGGCTGAATGGGATCGTCGGTCTGGCGACTGCTGTCGATTTCAACCTGGATGGCATTGCCGATTTGATCATCCAGGTACAGCAAGGTGAGGGCGGTATTCTCTATTCTTTTGAGGGAATCGGGAATGGATCGTTCACCCAAGTTACGAGCATGAGTACACCGGGACCGATTAACCTTGTCACAGGAGATTTCGATCACGACGGGTTCCCCGATCTTGCCGGTCCCAGCGGCACTGAACCATCAGAAATTCTTTACTTCTTTGGGAACGGACGAGGGAATTTTGTCATGCAACCCGTGGTTGGCCCTGAGGGTCAATTCGTCGCCGCGGGCGATTTCAACGGTGACGGGATTCCTGATGTAGTGGTCCCTGATCAGTTTGTTTTCGTATCATTATCTCTCGGACGAACCAATCGGAACTTCCCGTCCCCACTCTCTCTGGCGCCTGCAACCGTTACAGAGCTCTCCGCTGGTGACATCAACGGAGACGGGCTGCCTGAGATATTTGCGGGAGGTAACTACATTGACAACATCCCTGGAACGGTGTTTCTGAATCAGGGTAATAGTTCATTTCAGTTTGCAGCCAATACCGACCCGACTTCCTCCATGATCGCCGATTTAACAGGCAAAAGGGTCTATGATCTGCTTGGCGGCGCAACCGAAAATCTGGAAATCTGGCCGAACAACCACACCCTTAATTTCTCGTCTTCTCCGATAACACTTCAGCAGCCGACACAAGGTCCGCTAGCGATTGCCGATATCGACGCTGATGGCTGTCCGGACATCGTCGCAGTAGGACAGATTCTCTACGGTAATTGCGCCTATCAGTTCACGGCGGAAGCAAGCACGCCAGCGTTCGGCAGTCCCTATGTGGTCGGCAATTTCACGGGAAATGGCAAACTCGACATCGCAACCGGATCGCAGACCTATCTCAACATGGGAAACCGAACGTTTCAGAGCGTGCAGAATACACTTCCGCTCACCAGTGGAGCCTTAGCCGCAGTCGGTGATTTCAACGGAGATGGAAAAGACGACATTGCGATTAACCTGCCCGGCGATACTTCGATTTCTATCTGGTACAGCAAAGGCGATGGGACCTTCTATCAAGGAACCGTTCTCGACCCAGGACAATATCCTGGCGCTATGGTGGTAGGTGACTTTAATCGGGATGGGAAGCCCGACATTGCCGTCGGGCTCATGTTGAGCCAACAGGGATGCTTGTTGCTTAACAGTGGAACCGGACAATTTACGCGGTCCTTCTTCGCATCTGGCGCGGACACTATCGCGATGATCAGTTCCGATCTGAATCAGAACGGCAAACTTGATCTGGTAATCGGAAATTTTGTGCTGGATGCTGCTCCGCCGAATATCGACGTCATATTTCACCAATGATGCGAGATGCTCCAACATGGAGAAATTGAGGACCCTAAAAGCAGGGCAAGGCCTTTGAGCCAATTCTGGAGCAGTGCCGATGTCGTATATCGAAATCCCACCGCGCGTTCCTGTATAGAGTCGCACGCGATTGCGGATTAGCGCTTGGTGACATCGAAAGGCAGTTCGATCTGGACAGCGGCTGGGGTGGCTGTGCCTGGAGCTAGGGTAAAGCCATTGAGGAGCAACTCCTTGTGTCCGGGCTTGGCGGTCATAGCGGTGGTGATGAGGATCTTGACGGTCCCTGCCGCAGGGTCGTATTTGAAGACCGGAGCGGGGTTGGTGAGTACATTGCCGTCGTAGGTAAAGGTGATGGGTTGCGCCGTATCGAGAGGTTGGATATTGCTGAAGGTGACCTCGGTGCTATCGGACTCGTTCAGGATAGTGGAGGCCGTGACGGCGGCAGGAGTGGTCTGTGGGACGGGAAGATCCCACTCAATGAGTTCGCCGTGGGAGGCGTTGTGCCAGACGAATCGAAAAGACTTATAAGCGAGTTGTGAGGCAGTGCCGGTGGATGCGGGAATTTGAACCACATCGAATGCGTTCTTTTCATTCGCCTTGGCAATGACCGTCGCAGTGGCAACGGTTGAAGGGAAGTGCTTTTCAGAGACAGCGATGGCCTTAATGGTTGGTTTGGCTGTTATCGGGAAAGGTTTCCTCTCATAGTAGAGGTTGGATACAGATGGGTCGGTGGTGGGTGTGGTGCCATCTGTGGTGTAGAAAATCCTGGCGTTCGTGTCTTTACCATCTGTGTCGACATCGGAAATGGATGCCATGGTTTTGCTGCCGTTCGCTAGGCCAATGACAGGCGTGGGAGTCATGACGCTGTTATCCGGGGCGGGCGCAAAAGTGATGACTGCTGTGGTCCGTGAGGTGACCTGGAAGTTGTCCGGCGTTAACGTGAATTTGGAAAGTCCCTCATAAACCTCCAAACAGTCAGAATCGGGTTTATCGGAATTCGACTTATCGGAATCAGATACATGGCAATTCCAGTTTTTCGGAGATTGGAGATTCTCGAAGTCCGTTCCGGTGACGGTGTAGACGGGTGGAAGCGCAGGCGCGGCGGTCTTGGGTGGAGCGGCCGTAATTTTTTTCGGCCCGGTGCAATTTGGCGTTGGCGCAGGCTTTTCCGGCTGCCCTTCTGCGCTCGTCGTAGATTGAGGTGGTTGCCTTGGCACAGATCGAGGTGCCCGCGCTTGTCCTGACGTAACGGCGGATGTCTGAGTTTTCCCTTGTGCGGACGCCTGAGTTTGCGAGGGCTCAGATGCAACCGGTTTCCCGGGCGGTGGCTTAGGTACAGCGCATTTTAGGTTTGGCTTCTCAGGTGCGGTTGGCGCGCTATTGTCCGTCGGCGGAGGTTGGTTGGTTGCCAGGAGCGCCAGTGAAGTGAATGCAGGTGCAAAGCGAATCTTGTCGGAGTATTTGAACGTTGTCCAACTGAGATCGCGGACGGTATAACTCTGTGCAGCGCGTAGCAGGTCAGTGGAGGCGAGGAAGTGGTATGTGCAAGTGATTCCACCTGGTGGATCTGCCCCTCCATCTTCACAAGCCTGTGAAGGTGACTCCAGAAAGGGCGTTTCGTGGAGACCGTAGACTTGAGTTCCGATGAGGAACAGTGGTGCTGGTTGTTCGTCGGCCGTTTTTTTATACCGTTTCCCAGTGGCGACTTTAGCCTCGACCCAGGAGTTACCGTCGGGCCTGGGCGTGGCTTCGAGAGAGGCTTTAGCGATGCCGCACGAATTTTGATCGTCAGAATCGCTGCCCAGCACGGGGCTGAGGGCGAGTGGGATCGTTTTGCCGCTCTCATCTACGAGTCGGAGATCATCGGTGATGAGCAGATTGGCGGCATTGGCGAAGAACTCGATGCGGGAGCCATCGAATGTGGTAGGACTGATGACGTTTGGCCCGCTCATCACGGAAAAGCTCTGGGAGAGGAATTCGCCGTTCGCTGTCACCTTGAGAGTGCCGCCGCCCATGTCGTTAACGGCGACCTTTTTAACTTCGATGGGATTGATGACCTGGATGGGGTCGGTCTCGCGAATAATAGAACAACTACCTTTGTAGACAGCGCCAACGACCTGATTCTTGGCATCGTATTCGCGCCATCGGGTCTGTATAAAGACCAGCGGGGAGTACTGCTGGCCGATGGCGACGGGTAAAGCTAATTGGGCAAAGACCTGTCTTTGGCCGCTCTGCACGTAACTGGCGCCAAGGACAGGGCGGAACTGCCAGCCAAAGACAAGGGGATTAACCGGCTCCCGGACCTGGGCGAGGGCCAGTAGCGGGCCTGGATCGTCGGCGCACGTATTGCCCACCGACTGCCAAGCCTCAATTACACGTGCAAGGTCTGCCACATGCTCCTGCGGTGAACGGCCAATTGGAGTGGCTCCATTGGGCCAGGATTTCAATGGATTGGCGCGTTTGTCGGCGGTGTAAAGCAGAGCGACAGTGTCCGTGTCTTTGGCAAGGTAAAGGCGGTTTTTGGATTTGCCCCCGGCTACGCCGACGTTGACCGGGCTGATCACGACGCCTGCACCAAAGGCTTTCTGGTTGCTGGTGATCTTGGCTACGTTATAAGTCTTGGCGGCGGGCAGGAGGTTGACAACCCTGATGGCGTCGTCTCCGCCATGCTGCTGATAGACCCAGATTTTCACTTCGGCGACGGCATGTTTGTAACGTTGATGCGAGTCAAAACTAATGTTAAAGCCTAGCGTAGTTTGCTGACGGGTTCCTGTGGCTTTGCCCTGCCGAGTCAAGTACTGATCAGAGAGAGCGCCCTGAAGAGCCAACTGGAGCGACGTGATCTGTGCGTTGAACTGAACCTGATCGATGAGAAGATCGCTGGGGCTCTCTCCTGTGTTCGTCGGAGGTGCGAAGGCGGTCGATGCGGGGGCTGTGGGAACGGCTGCAGTAACAGTCGGATTGGTAGTGACGGTTTGCTGGGTCAGCGGGTTCTGGGTTACAACAGTTTGCGCGCCGGCCGCTGGGTTGGAATTTCCTGCCGGAGTGGTTGTTGTGGTTATAGTTACTGGACTAACGGCAGTTCCTGTTTCGGGCGTGCAAGTAACGGCGCTTCCCGATGCGGTTGTGGGAACAAAGCCGGCTGGGCAGGTAACCGTGATTGAAGAAGTTGAAACGCCGCTAGCAGGTGTGGTGGTAACGGTTCCTGTGCTTGGATTACTCACCGTACTGACAATATTCGGAGTGGGACTCGTAGTGACTTGTGCGCTAAGAAAGGAACTAGAGGATGTGATTCCTTGGAGGTTAGTAAATGCCGCGTTGATGCTCGCGGGATTGAAGCCGCTGAGAGACGAGAGCTCCGATGCAGTTAAAGCTAGCTTCTGACGGAGGCTGTACACGTCGTAGACTTCGAGGTGGTCGATTCTGATGCCGTTGTCCTTGGTCAGTCTACCTGCAGCTAGCATTTCCTGGAAAGCTGAGAGAGGACGGCTTGCGTCAATGGCGTATTTCTCAACTTTGTGGACATAAGGGCGACAGGACTCTGAAGGAGGGTAGACCTCAAAATGAAAATCGGTGACGGACTCCCAGCCGCTGCGCGCTGCGTAGGTTTGCTCGACAACCTTTTCATTTGAGGGTTTTTTGTAGTCCGCGAAAAGCTGGCGGAGCGAGATGCCATTGACGGTGAAATTGTCAGAGTTGGGGCCTCGGGTATGTTCCAAGAGGGATTCGGAGACTAGGAGACCGCCCTGCGAGAGGACGAAGGCAGGGATGAGCATCTCTGTAACGTTTGAAAAGCGTTGAAACAGGCTACGCACATAAATTGCATTGATGACGCAGGGTTCCCATGACGTTATGTCACCGTTCTTGTCTCTATTAGGTGGCGGGCAGCTTTTCTCCGGATAGAAGTCAGGTACAGTTTTGCCTAAGCATGAGGGTGTCTTGTTACGGGCGTCAGAATATGCACACCAAATAAACCGAATCTCCACAAAGTTCGCTTCGGCCGGCAAGAGCACTGGCTGGTCAGGACGCAAATCATTGCTACCGAGAGCATCTTCGCTATCCGATGCGAGGCGATAGCTGGCGGAGACGTGCTGCCGCAGTTCTGCGAGCGAAAAGGAATCTGTTACAGAGTTGCCGTCTTTTCGCGTTGTAAGGAGAATTGGGATATATCCAGTACTCTTCAGATCCGGCACAGCGTGCGCAGTCTCCTTCATGGCCTCAGCGGCCATGTTGAGGTCTGTCTTGTCCAGGGACGTCTTAGACGCCTGTGTTGCATGGGCAGGCCACGCATATGTCAAGGCTAGAATGGTGAGGCTGTAAACGGAGGCGGTCCAACGAACCATAGAAGTGCTCCTACCTGGTTCAGAGTGGTTTGGTTACGCAATTACGAGCGGCGGCTCAATACCCAGGGGAATTCGACCTATTCTGAAGGAAAATGACGAAGTCGAAACTACTAAATGACTCGTTTCCTGTCAAGAAATACTTGCGTGGGCAGCTGAAATGTAACTGCTCCGAGGGGAGTAATTCCCGCACTGAAACTAGTCCAACACCTGGTGACGTTTGGCGGGATTTTAAGAAACTGAAGAACTTGATAAATTTGGTCCAGATGCAACAGTTCGGCAAAATCGACTCTCTCTCTCTCTCTCCGAGGGATTCCGATTGGGAAACGGAAGATTGTGAGGCTGGACTTTTAAACGCGCGATTCAGGCATTGACCAAGCCGGGCGGAATATCTAAGAGTCTGGACTATCAGCGGGAGGGCGGATATATCCTCATGCGGGCAGCAAAGAACTTCCGGATTAAAGTCAACAATGCCGAAGTAACACAAGGCCAACAGGAGCTCAAAACGGGCGACCAATTTGAAGTCGCCGGAATTGTCGCCAAGTTTGGCTATGAAAACGGGTAAATTGTGACGCGCACACAGGTAGCCCTTTCATGTCAGCTCGCTCCCAGGGATTGATGGGGATACTTGGCGCAAGCCGGCGTTTACAGTAATTGGCCCGGACGGGCCGTAGTTAGTGCAAATACGATGTTTCAACAACGTTCTTATTCGGTCTGACCGGCGTCGATTGGCATTCCGGCCACCGTTTCGTAGGCATAACCTTTAAGTTTGGCGCCTCCCGCAGAAATGTCAATCTCCAACAGCGCCCAGCCATAATACGTTTCTCCGTTAATCTGGAATGCGAGTCCGAGATAGCGTTTTGACCTCCCCCATTTGCCGCATTCGATACCAGGACCCTCACTCTCCTTGATGTACAACAGAGTTCCTTGGCCTGGGTAGGTGGGCGGTCCTATCACGTCCCCATCCTTCAATGCATAGGCTAAGAGGTCGCCTGCACATGTTGCGGGATGCTTTGCCACGAAGGCGTCGGCACTGTTGCCGGGGGCTGGTGTCTCGGTAACGCTCTCAGAAAGAATCTTTTATATCGCTGCCACACCACCCAGGCACACGCATAACTTGTCGAAATGACGAAATCGGTGACTCCATCATTGTTGAGGTCGAGATTGTAACTGGTGTTAGGTGCAATTGTGATGTCGGTGGGCGTGTAGACGATTTGGGCCACGGCTGGATGTGCCAACGCGAGCAAGCCGACTCCGACAAAAATCGTGGCGACTGCGAATCTGCTGAGGTGTAGGACTGAATTGGCGACCGAAGATGTTCCCATAACATCTCCTTGCACGAGCGGAAGAAGTTTCCTCCGAGCAAAATTGATTGTCAAGAAGTCTGTAAACGGAGGCGCATTCAGCCGGACATTTGATGGTTGGCGAAATCAGGCGATTACACTCAGAACCCTGGGGTTGTGAGTGTAATTGCAATTTTCGCCAATAAATCTATTGAGGCGCGGCATCAGCGCTCTTGTGGTCGAGGCAATTTTGCTTCATGCGTTCGGGATTCGGCATGGTTACGACCAAAGGGGTGTTCGGCACCGATGGGAATTTTTACGGGGCACTCTCCAGTTGCACGGTTGGGGGAAATGGGCAAGTGTTCCAGATGATGGGTAGTGGCGGCACATGGAATGAAAACGTGCTCTACAACTTTACCGGGGGAAGTGCTGGCAGCCAATCATGGTCCGCGCCGATCGAAGGGGTCAATGGAAGCTTCTACGGGACGAACATTCAGGGGGCTTCTGGTTGTGGCACGATCTATCAGCTCACCGGAACAACGTTGACAACGCTCTATCAGTTCGATGGTGCCCACGGTTGTGGCTCATGGGGGCCTTTTGTCCAAGGTACTGATGGGAGCTTCTACGGCACTGCGTCAGGGGGCGGCAACGGCGGCGCGGGAGTAGTGTTCAAGATCACGCCTGCGGGAGCCTACACCGTTTTTATTACTTCGATGGCACCCATGGCAGACAACCTGTGGCTCCCCTCATTCAAGGGAGCGACGGCAATTTTTATGGGACGACGTTCCAAGGCGGAAACGATAACAGTTACGGGGTTATATTTAAGATCACTCCGAAAGGCAAGCTGACAGATCTGCACGACTTTAATGCTCCGGGTTCGGGTGATGGATTTTCTCCCGTTGCTGGCCTGGTGCAGGGAACCGACGGCAACCTCTATGGCACAACTCAGTACGGTGGGACATCGGGTGACGGCACTATCTTCCGAATCAGCATGAAAGGGGAATATGCGGTAATTTACAACTTTGATGGCACGACGGGGTCGGCGCCCGAGATGGGTCTTTAGCAGCACTCCAACGGGCTTTTTTGTGGATATACGGATTCGGGCGGCACTTACGGCTACGGGACCTTATTATAGCCTGGATGTGGGACTGAAGCCATTCGCGAGCTTGGTCTCGACTTCGGGCGCGGCGGGTTCGAGCGTCGGCATTCTTGGGCAGGGATTTACCGACACGAAGGAGGTGATGTTCAGGGGTGGTGCCGCGGCGTTCACGGTGATTAATGACACCTACCTGGTGGCGACCGTTCCGGCACCGCGAAGACCGGCTTTGTCACCGTCAAGACGCCAGGCGGCACGCTGAAAAGCAACAAAAAGTTCTATGTTGCTCCGTGAGGTTCAAGACCCAGTGGCCGCTCACGCAGTAGTGCGGAATTTGAAGGATCAAAGCCGCTTTTCTGTATAATGCGGCTTTTTGACTTACTTTGGAAACGAGGGACGCGATATGGATCGAAGTAAGAATCTTCCCCTGCTTCTGATGGCGGTCGCAGCCCTTGCGCTCTGCTTCGCGACAACCGCATTGTCGCAGGGCCAGACCGTGTCGACGCTGGTTGCGTTGGACAGCAAGATGGGTGGAGCTCCCCAAGGGACGCTTGTTCAAGGAAGAGACGGGAATTTCTACGGGACAACCGAATATAACGGCGCTGACTCTGGCGGCACAGCTTTCAGAGTGACTCCATCAGGCTCGGTTAAAGTGCTGCACAATTTTTGTGCCGAGCAGGATTGCCGGGATGGAGAGTACGCCGTTGCCGGGCTGTTGCAAGCCAATGACGGGAGCATTTATGGGACGACGTCACTTGGTGGGGCCTCCAACTTCGGGACGGTCTTCAAAATGACGCCTGCCGGCAAGCTCAGCACTTTGTATTCTTTCTGCTCGCAAGCGGGCTGCACTGACGGGGAATATCCTGAAGCTGGGTTGATTCAGGGCACGGACGGAAATCTCTATGGCGAAGCCGTCAATGGCGGAGCCTTCGGAGGCGGATGCGGCAGTTACGGATGTGGAACATTGTTTAAGATCACACCGCAGGGCACGCTCACAACCCTATATACATTTTGCGTCCAACCGAATGATAACTGCACCGACGGGGAGTTACCCATCGGGGGGCTGATCCAGGGCACCGATGGGAGTTTCTACGGGACAACCGCAAGTGGCGGGAACAGCGAAACTTGCGCCAATGGCTGCGGCACCGTCTTCCGGCTCACAACCGAGGGTGTGCTGACCACGCTGTACACCTTCTGTTCCCTGCAAAACTGCGCCGACGGCGTCTCACCACACTCCGGAGTGATAGAAGGAAGTGACGGGAATTTCTATGGGACAACGAGCGCGGGAGGGATGCAGTATTGCGGGCCATATGGTGCCGGCTGCGGCACGGTGTTTCGAATCACAGCTGAAGGTGCGTTGACCACTCTCCATGCTTTTGATGACACGGATGGCGCACAGGTATTTGCCGGGGTCGCGCAAGGTACAGATGGGAACTTCTACGGCACTACTTATTCTGGCGGCGCTTATGACAGCTGTTTTGGAACCTGTGGGACGATCTTTGAGATCACGCCCTCTGGTCAATTGACGACGCTTTACAATTTCTGCTCGCAGGCGAATTGCGCGGATGGCGACAATCCCTTGGCCGGGTTAGCGCAAGGCACCGATGGGAAATTTTACGGGACGACGTATCAGGGAGGTATGGATAGCTTCACCTGCACGTTTGGCTGTGGCACAATTTTCAGTGTGAACGTGGGGCTCGGCCCGTTTGTGGAGCCGCGACCTACGTCGGGTGTAGTGAAGTCGAACATCGTGCTTCTCGGGACTAACCTGACAGGGGCGACCGGTGTGAGCTTTAACAACACCCCGGCCAAATTCAAAGTCGTGTCGAATACGGAAATCATGACCAAAGTCCCGAAGGGAGCAACCACAGGCCCGGTGACGGTTACTACGCCAAGCGGCGTCCTCATTAGTAATGTTGTGTTCCGCGTAGCAAACTAGTGGACTCTGAGTGTCGATGTACGAAGTCAGGCACGCAGACTCCGCGAATCAACTGCATGAAGCCTTCAATCTTCTCGGTAACTCGCGCCCGGTCGGGGCCGGGATTCTGCTCTAGGCAAATTCCGCAAAAGAACGTGATGATTAGCTGAGCCGGGGATTCATTGTCGTCGGTCCCTCCACGTGCTGCGCAAAAGATCCATTCAGATCAAATTGATTTTTGATGTCGAACGTTTTCGCGCCAAACGGCCCTTGTCCTGCGCTCGCGAGGTACATTTAACTTTCAGCGTGAAGATTTACGCGTTGCTAGTTGGCGTGTGCGGAGGTGGCAGCCTCTTCGATGAGCTTGGCTGCTTCCTTCGGACGAGATGCTGCCGCCAGAGACTGCACAACGCGGGTTTGCTCAAGTGGGGCAAGGACGCGAGACCATGAGTGATGCGATAATCGGGCACAGTTGTATTCCTCCACGAGCATCAGCAACATTGACGCTTCCTAAGGTCAACAGTTCAAGTCAAATCCACCGCTGGAGGCGGTAAGAGTTCTTGCCTTGTGGCCATAAGAATGGTCCGGGAATCGCCTCGTGTTCGCAGATTAAAATCAGCGGGCGCGAGTCTACTTGTTACTGATTCATGAAATCTCTGAAACCCAGGAAAAAGATTCCGGCTGCTTGGCAGCGCTCTCAGCAGTTATGGTCTCGAATCAGACCGGACAAATGCCACGATGTTCAGAGAACAACGCAACTCATGGTTGACAGCATCGCGTCCTGTTCAATCCCGGGACCTCATTCCAGTCGCGATTCCATTGAACAAATCACGCGAAATGCCAGTTTGCCCATCAACGTTGAATCGCTGTCCGAAGCTCTAGCCAAGCCGATCCTTCCGCGCGGTGCGGTTTACTTTGGCCGCCTGGGCGATGTCCTGGATGAAATTGCAGTGAATTATCCGGATATGTATTGGTGGGTGTCAGAGAACGGTCTCAACATGGCGATCATGGACCCAAATCATATTCTGCCTGACCCCTTTGACGAATTGGCTGGCAGTTTGACGATTCAGCATTGGAAAAATGGAAGACTTTCCACGAAGAACCTCTTGGAAATCGCGGCGGAATTGGATAAGAACCAGTTTCCCCTAAACGGTAACCTTCAACCGAATGAATGGTTCACGATTGCCGAACACAATCAGAAATCGAGTCGGACACCGATCAAGACTTTCCTGGAAGCAGCCAAACACAGGCGATTTGGCCGTCTCGTCCGTCGATGTCTTTATCGAGCTCGCCACAAGAAAATGCAGGCGAAATCCGCTCGTACGACAGCCCGTGACTCCGATTTTTATGCCTGAAAGCGAAGCCGATTCCCACCTCCGCGGACTGCAAGTCCCAGTTTTCACTGCTCCTCAATTCTCCCACTGACATCAATCGAGCAAAAACAAGAACTTTGTCATTCATGTACCGTCCAGGTTTGTCCTCGACTCCAGCCGGACACCTTTTTTTATTTCCTTCGGGCCCGCATTTGATGCGGAATTTCAGTGACATTTTTGTCCAAAACGGCCCCAAAAACAGGGTGAGGATTGCGCGGTCAAACCATCCGCGGCATTCTCTAATTGCGCGCGCATGATTTGATTCCAGAGTGGAAGCACGTTTTTTCAGTGTGTGCGGGAAATGGGATTCGTGAAAACTGGCGGTTCAAATTTGTTGATCGCTAACTATCCGACCGGTCGCCTCAAGGGCAATCCCGGCAATGCCCGGACGCACTCGAAGCATCAGATCCGCCAGATTGCCGACAGCATCAAGGCATTCGGTTTTACCAACCCGGTCCTGCTCGATAAGAACGACGTTGTTATCGCCGGCCACGGACGGTTAGCTGCTGCCAAGTCTCTCGGCATTCTCGAGGTGCCGACGATCCGGCTTGAGCACTTGTCTCCAGATCAGGTTCGGGCTTACGTCATTGCCGATAACCGGCTGGCAGAACTTGCTGGCTGGGACGAGTCAATTCTCGCCATTGAACTGCAACACCTTCTGACCATCGAAGGCGATTTCGATGCGACCGTCACGGGCTTCGAGATCCCGGAAATCGATCTGCTTCTTTCCGCGCCAACCGACAAGCTGGATCCCGACGATTCCTTCGAAATCTGCGACGGCACCCAGTCGATTTCGCGGCCGGGGAGTTTGTGGCAATTGGGCAGACACCGCATTCTCTGTGCGAACTCGCTCGAACAAAATTCTTACCTGACACTACTGGGAGCAAAGCGAGCGAATGTGGTTTTCGTCGATCCACCGTACAACGTGGCCATCAACGGCCACGTCAGCGGCAACGGCGCGATTCGGCATCGCGAGTTTCAGATGGCGTGCGGCGAGATGACGGAATTCGAGTTCGTCTCTTTCCTCACCACCATCATGAAGCTGCTAGCCCGCTATAGCGCCGGTGGCTCCATCCATTTTGTGTGCATGGACTGGCGGCACATGGGCGAGTTGATCGCCGCCGGCAGAGAAGTCTACGAATCGCTTCTGAATCTTTGCATTTGGGTCAAGAATACCGGCGGCATGGGCTCGCTTTATCGCTCGCGACATGAACTCGTCTTCGTCTTCAAGAATGGCAAAGGGCGCCACAAAAATAATGTGCAGCTGGGGCGCTTCGGCCGCAACCGAACAAACGTCTGGGAATACGCCGGCATCAATACGCTGTCCAGGAGCGGAGACGAAGGCAATCTCCTGCAATTGCACCCCACCGTCAAGCCGGTGGCGCTCATCGCAGATGCCTTGCTCGATTGTTCATCTCGCGGCGACATGGTACTGGACGCTTTCCTGGGTTCAGGCTCGACTCTGATCGCGGCCGAACGGACGGGACGCTCTTGCTGCGGCATCGAAATCGACCCGCTCTACGTCGACGCGTCAATTAAGCGCTGGCAGCGCTACACCGGCGACGACGTAATCGACACGGCCACGGGTAAACGGTTTGACGATTTCGTGAATGAGACCGTGGAGGGCGCCCGTGGATGAGAACGACAGGTCGGATTATGCGGTCGGCTACAAGAAGCCGCCGCGCCATACGCAGTTCAAACCCGGCCAGTCCGGGAATCGCAGTGGCCGTCCCAAGCAATCCGTAGGATTCGGGGAGGCACTCATCAGGCAGCTTCGCAAAAAGGTCACCGTCACCATGGGAAACCAGGAGATGAGGATTCCCATGCTCGAAGCGATCGCCATCAAGCACGTCAGCAAGGCCGCCGGCGGAGATCCAAAGTCTACCGCCCTCGTGCTCGACTATCTCAGGTCAGATGAGAGTGGCCGAGACGACAAATTGGGTGAATTGCTCAATGAGTTCCGTTCGATCCATGCTTCCAAAAAACCCGGTAAGCGCCGTTCGATTCGCGCGATGGAGGCCGGTCGAAAGAAAGAGAAACCGCGAGCACGCGAATTAACCGTGCCGACACAACAACAATGAAGAGAGCAGGCTTGACATTGAATTTTGGCCGGCGAGCCGAACTCTTTGCCTTCCGGCCGCCCCAGGAGGATTGGCCGATCAATGTCCTCGCAGGGTCGATCCGTAGTGGCAAGACCTGGTGCCTTCATCCGAAGGCTCTTTACTGCTGTGAGTACAATGTAGACGGTCGCAAAATCCTCACCGGCACCTCAAAGCAGAGCATTTATAACAATGTCCTCACCGATCTGTTCGAAATCATCGGGCCGGGTTATTACAGCTACAACCGCAACACGGGGACACTCAACTTGTGCGGAAGCGAATGGCTGGTCATCGGCGCAAAAGACGAAGGCTCTGAGCGGTATATTCGCGGCCTGACCGTTGGCATAGCCATTTGCGACGAAATCAGCCTGATGCCGAAAAGCTTTTTTCAAATGCTGCTGAGTCGTATGTCGCCGGAGGGAGCGAGACTGTATGCCACGACGAACCCCGATAGCCCGTATCACTGGCTTAAGACTGAATACCTCGATAACACGGAACTCCGGGACAAGAAGATCTTGTGGTCGGATCATTTCACCATGGCCGACAACCCGAATCTGACAAAGGAATTCGTCGAATCCCAGAAACGACTCTACAGCGGATTCTTCTACAGGCGGTTTATCGAGGGACTGTGGGTCGTCGCCGAGGGCGCCATCTACAAGGATTCCTGGTCGGAGGCGCTGCTTTACGACTTACAAGACGAACCAAAATCGCTTCGGCTCCGGAATGGCCACCAACAACGGGTCATCGCCATTGATTACGGTACGACCAATCCGATGGTCTTTTTGGATATTTACGATGATGGGCGCGTTTTCTGGGTGACACGCGAATACTACTGGGATTCTCTGGTCGAAATGCGACAAAAGACGGATGGCGAATATGCCGACGACTTGGTCGAATTTATCGGGCAGGGTGGCGATGCCAAAGTGATTGTCGATCCCTCGGCTGCATCCTTCAAAGCCGAAATGGTGAAACGCGGCATTTGGCACGCGGATGCTGACAACGACGTCAACGAAGGCATTCGAATTGCCTCGATGGTGCTCAATCAGCGACTGGTGCGGTTTTGCCGCCAGGGCGCTCCCAAGACGATTCAGGAGATGCAGACCTATGCTTGGGATACCAAGGCGGCGCAACGCGGCGAAGAAAAACCTTTAAAAATACGCGATCACGGTCCCGATGCGTTCCGCTATTTCGCGAAAACAGAAGTCCCCCACTGGAGACTGAATTGGGGCAATCATTGAAATTCGCTTCCAGTGCAGCGAGCGCAGGTGGCGTGAAGGGATTACGGACCCATGCATTCACCAACCTATAATATGGATGGAGGACGCTGGCCATGGTTGCGATCAGCGTTTTCTTTCTTTGGGGATTGAGACAATCTCGGCGCAGTTCGCGAACGAGCACTATCCGGGCTGTGGGTCTGCCGACCCAAACAACGCAGGTAACGTTAATTCGCCAGATACGTCGCCACGACGATGCCATCGTTGCCAGTTCCTTCGATGGCAAGAATGTCTCCGTTGGTTCAGCAGGGACGTCACGTTATTGTCAACCGTCAGCGTGCCGCCGCTTCCAAACGTGGTATCCAGCTCGCCGTTGGTGTCGAGCCGGGCAATGCCGCCGAAATTCGGCCCACCGTCGGCAAGCTCAAGGCCGCCGACCACGACCTGTCCGTTCGATTGCACAGCAGGGCCTGCGGGGTGTTATTTGCCATGGTGCCGAAAGGAAATGGGGTGTCAGCAAAGGTAGCATCCAGGATGCCCGTTTCGCTAAAGCGCGACACTTGCACGTCAGTGTGGTGGCTGTTCTCGCCGCCAGTGCTGCGAGGGTGACGCGCGTATAATTCGCGGCAGGGCGAACAACCACGAGGCCGCTTTGGAGTGAAGGGACTCCGGGGCGGCTTTTTATTTGGACTGTCTGTTATGCAGGAAGTCCAACAGGAATTGACCGCACCAAATCAGCACTACAACGCCAGCGAATAGCTCTGCAAATCGGTGAATGGTCATGGGGGAGACCGTTGCGTTAGCTGGGCACGCCTTATCGGGGAGGTTGGCGGTCGGGCGACCAAACGCCAGTCTCGAAAGGCTTACCCAGCGCGGCTTATAGTACTCCAGCCGGAGAGGATTGCGCCAGATTTTCAGTGTGAAATTCGCGTGAAATTCTACCGCCATTCACTCCGCCCGGCCTATAATTCCAGTCAGCAAGCGTACGAACAAAAGGGCCGCTGTGGGTCGGGGGATTCCCTGCGGCCCCTTGGTAAACCCCAGAATCGCTCCCAGGTTTGTGCGACAAACTGCCGTGTCTCACTGCACATTCGCGCGTTATGATCACTAGAAAATCCCCAGGAGTTGGTTATGGGCGATTACGAACGATCAAAACGAGTGAGATTCCAACAGAGGGTAAGAGCTGCGGGTCATGCAAGATTTCCATTGTGAAAATAGCGTGAAATTCTACCAACGCATCTTCACCAGGCCCGGTCCGTAATCCGGGTTGCGAGCTGTCGGACTAGAGTGCCGCTCAGGTTGAAGTATTCCGGGTGCTAGACGCGTTCACCCAACCTGACCGCGCGAAATTTCCGAGAACACTCGCCGCTGCCAATTTTATGGACGTAGCATGACTCGTGAACTGTCTTCCCATTTTCGTCAGTGTTCAGGTCGGTTGTTAGGTCAACAGGCTTGTTGCACAAGGCACAATGAAATTCTGGCGCGGTACTCATGGCGGGCACTCATTTCAGGGGTAAGGCAAGCGTAATCGCAACCCTAGTGCGGCGTCTGAGCTGTTGTGACCATGCTACCGGGGCCCGCTCGTTTGCAACGAAAGTGAGCAAAAATGAACAGACGATGCTCTCGGTTCACGGCCTATAATTCGAGGCAGCGAGCACGGACCAAGGGGCCGTTCGGGTTGAGGGATTCCGGGCGGCTTTTCTATTTGGGCGCGTCAGGTTTTCTACGGTATGCTGCAACCCGGCAGCCGGGTTCAGACTCACCCTTCGGTCATTGCACACAGTTCTCCGCCTGCTTCATGTAAATACCTTGCGAGGTTGGCGCGAGTTCACTGGCTTCCAGGGCGGAATTGTACGATCCGAGAGCCGCTTCAACCTCAAATAATGCAGAGGGCGATGCCCGCGTGTTTCGCTTCGGTTGTCACCAATCCAGACCGCGTGGCGGAGGAAAAGAGGGGATTCGAACTCGCATTACCGTTTTGGAACTCGTAAATCAGTACATCGTTGGATTTGTAACCCAACGATCTGCAGCAGCACAAGTTCGGCACACAAATCGTCACAATACTTGGGGATCGCTCGCGGGCTGACTGACCGACAGTCAGTCGAAAAGTGTTCATTGCAGTCCTGATTGCCCCATTAGCCACGCGCAGAAAATCGTTTGATACCCTTGCAGGGTGCCTATCTGCGCGTTTTGTCCTACTACATCGAATCTCACTAGGGAGCATATTTGGCCCGCCTGGCTGACCAAGCTGCTGCCAAAGACTCGTTATAGGAACGAACTTGCAGACGGCGAGGCAAGGAACATATGGACCACCACAAAAATCGATCAAACAGCCAATGTAGTGTGTAAAACGTGTAACGAAACGTGGATGAGTGACCTTGAGAGTCGAGCCAAAACCCTGCTCACCGACGTCATCATCGATGGGAAACAAAGAAGCTTCGCGGGCGATGACCTCAGGTTTCTGGCTGCTTATGCTTTCGAGAAATCGGTCATTGCGAACTATCAGACACTTCGGATTCTGGGAGAACCTATTTCAACCCGAGAACACCGCGAACGGTTTAGGACATCACTTGTTCTCCCGGCAAACGTTCGTATCTGGATTTCTTCATTTCAAGGTCAATCTCGTTACTCCGGTAGATCGAATCCCCGTTAATGTCCTCATGTCAAAATTGACGGTATTGATACTTTCGAAGGTACCGATGAAGCAGCGGCCTTGGAGCTCAGAAGCTGGCGCTCCTCTGGGGAAAAATGGACTCTATCTAACGCAGTCTTTCCAGCATCCGCGGCAGTGCGGCCCTCCACTGCATTTGTCGCCACAATTGTCATGATTGCAGCCATACAAGCCACAACCGTGACAACACTTTGTTTTTCCCTGTGGACTATCCCTGACTGTGAACATCAACACCATGCTCAAGACTGACCTGCCCCCCACTTTCGTTCACGTAAGAATACGACAACTTTCATCTGAACCGCTCCCATTTTCTGTCACAAGCGAGGTTAGAGGTTCGGGGTAGTGTGAGTCCTTTCTTCCGCTGTTGACGTGGGTTTCGCGCACTCCAGAGGCTCCATCAAGAGACTCTGGAGTGCGCGCCCCAGCAATGTACTAGCTTTCGTCTGGTGCAGCGCCGCAAACGCTGCCGGCGTCCGATCCGCCAGCGAACTGTGCGGACGCTCGCGATTGTAATGCTCACGAAACTTCGCCAACTTTCGCCGCGCGTCGTCCAGCGATGAGAACCATTCCACATTCAAACACTCGTCGCGCAGCCGGCCATTGAAACTCTCGATGAAGCCGTTCTCCACCGGACGGCCTGGCCGAATGAAACACAGTTGTACGTCGTTGCTCATCGCCCAAGCTTCCAGCGCACGACTGCAGAACTCGCTGCCATTGTCGACCGTGATGCTCTCCGGTAAATGGCCCCGTTCGTGTCGTGCGCGTTCCAGTGCCTGCGTCACTTTCATCCCCGTCATGGAACGATCCGCTTCCAGCCCAACGCACTCCCGTGTGAACTGGTCCACTATCGTCAGAATGCGGAACGAACGCCCATCGGCCAACTTGTCACTCACGAAATCCATGCTCCAGCATTGGTTCGGTCGCGCCGCGCCGCCGCTGGCAACTGGCCGTCGGCGCGCCATTTTCCTGCGCTGCTTCGTCCGCACGATCAACCCTTCGTCTCGGTACAGCCGGTAGATACGCTTCGCGTTCACGTGCCAGCCTTCCCGCCGCAACAACACCGTCAATCGCCGATAGCCGTAGCGCACATGCATCCCGGCCAGCTCCCGCAAGCGATGTTGCAACACTTCATCGAATACCTTCCGGCTTTCATAGCGCAGCGTCCCGATCGCCAGCTTCACGATCCGCGCCGCATGCCGTTCGCTGATCCGATAGGCCTCCTGCGCCCAGCGCGCCAACTTCCGACGCGCACGAGGCCTTACAGCTTTTTTGAGACGATCTCCTGCAGGATCTGCCGGTCCAGACTCAGGTCCGCCACTAACCGCTTTAGCCGTCCCACCTCATCCCGCAACTGCCGCAGCTCACGCAGTTCGCTCACTCCCACCCCGGTATACTTCCGTTTCCAGAGATAGTAAGTCGCCTGGCTGATCCCCACCTTGCGGCAAACGTCGTCCACCCGCGCTCCCGCCTCCACCTGCCGCAGCACCGCCACGATCTGCTCTTCCGTGTGACCACTCTTGGGCATCGTCCTCGTCTCCTTGTCCAGACTCCTGCCCCAGCTTACCTCTAATCTCCTCTGTGTCAGTTTTTGGGTTTTGGGTCACTTTATCATGGACCCTCTCTTTACCACGGAAGGTAACTGTTATAGCTCATACTTCCTAGTTCGGGAAGCGCACTTCTGTGCTAGGTGTCTGAAGGATGGCCATAGGGAGAACGAAAGAGTACCGTACGTGTTCTGTTCCAAAGCTCTGTCGTTAAAGCGTGCTTCCCGCAGTGCTACATCTACGAGTAGGATTCAGCTCCACTTCCGCTTTTTTCAGCGGTGGTCGCTCCGATTCGCTAGCACCAACCTTGTCGACTCGATCCGCCATATACTTTCGGCGATCTTGAGCACACATCAAGGAGTCGCGGAACAGTCCACAACAAGACACGCAATTGCTCGACTCGTGTATCAATGGGCTTACTCCTTCGTAAACAATTTCCCGCAGGTCACTGCAGCTTCGCATAGTCCGCTTTGGCCTGTTTCAAGATTGGGATATCCGAGTCGGCGTCTTTCCAGAGAGCAAAGAAATCCTTGTAAGCCGCGATTGAACGGACACGGGCAGCATCAGCGTCAGCTCCGTGCGAGATTCTTGACTGCAAGGCGTTCGCGCGACCTACCCCCAAGCGCGCCAGGGCTCCTGTCCAGCAATTCCAAACGATGCCGTTGTTGTCGAGAATCTTCTGAAATTCAGCGGCGGCCTCGCTACCCTTTCCGGCAGCGAGGTATGCTTCTCCGCGAATATAGGTGGGATATAGGCACGAAATATTAGCAGTAAAGTTAATTTGACCCAACTCGATGGGCGAAGCGGCATGGAGCACACTGACCGCAACGGTGGGGTTGTTTCTATCCAGTGACAGTTGCGCCTGAATCGAGGACAGCCAAAGCAGCTGTATCTGCATATCCAGTGGAAAGCGTTTTTTTAAGTCTTGCGCCAAAGAATCAGATCGAGTGATGTCATTAGATATCGCAAACGCAAGAGCTGCTTCGCTCTCGACTCCCTGGCTCGCCGGAGCAAGCTTCAAAGCCTCCGCTGCCGACTGGCGTGCTTCCGCAGCTTTCCCAAGAGCGGCTTGTTCCACTGCGGCATTCGCCAGCCATATCGCCCCGGTCTCTTTGGCGTCCGCCAGGATGGCGGCGTCGATAGCCCTTTTGGTCAACTCCCGCGCTTTGGTAAGGTGGCCTGAATATGCCTCAGAGTCGGCTGCGAGCGCCAACCCATACGTGTCATATTCAGGTTTGCCTTCTAACCATTGTCGTTCATCGGCCATCACGCCTCGGTCTCCAGCGGAAAATGCGATGACATAGGACGTAACATGGAAACCGTAGTCATCCAATTTTCGGCTCTGCGCTACGTGGATGATTCTTCTGGTTTCTTCGAAGCGCCGCAAAGCGAGAGTGTAGTTGGCTAGGCTTACGTAGGACGGCACATTGTCCGGTGCAAGAGCGATCGCTTGCCGGTTCATCTGGACCGCTTTTTCATACTGCCCACGTTGGCCGTATACCATAGCTAGGTTGCTATACGCTGAAGATTCTCGTGGGTAGTTCTCAGCCTCTTCTTGATATGTCTGAGCCGCCTTATCGAGTTCTCCAGTTACCCCCCAATAGTAGTTGCCTGTGATTTCCAACTTTTCCCGCTCGCTCGCATGTTCCCGCAACTCAAATGCCTTGGTGTAGTACACATTGGCCCGCGCTAACTGCCCGAGACCGGCGAATTCGTTTCCGAGTGCCCTGTACCCCATTGCAAAATTTGGGTCAATCTCAATGGCATGTTGATAGTAAGGCAGGGATTCCGCCGGCCCCTTCTCTCGCTCTGCCTTTTTACCGAGGCTGTATGTTTTCAGAGCTTCAAGGGAAGGCGTGCTGGCAAGTGCGAGAGGCACATCGAACTTTTGCACTGTTGCCAGAGATTCGCCGAGTTCGCTACGCAGTTTGGACGCAGCGTCGCCAAGCGCGCCGAGAATTTTTCCCTTGAATGTCGCCGTCACCTGCTCCTCTGCGAGCGTTTCTTCGGTCTGACAGTTCACGGCTCTTAATCCCAACACATATTCGCTGCCCAAACTGCTAATCGATCCCTCAACATAAGCCTTGCTGCCCGTTCGCAGGCAAAGCTCCCGTGCCACGGCCGGGGTGAGCTTCGCGTCAGCCGGATGGGCCATCATTTGCAAGGTCTTTGCGGCTTGTCCGTCGGACAGCACACTCAAGAAGGGCGATTGCCCTAGGGAAATGCTGAGTGCAGTCTTCAGCGCGTTGTCGAAGACCGCGTCGCCAGTATTGTTGTCGAGATCGGCGAGAACAATTGTGTCTCGATCAGTAAGTTTCGATTGTTGTCGCCAGTGCCGGTAGTAGATCAAACTACCCACGGCGAGTGCCACAACTATTCCCGTCGCCACTATTACGAGCGAGCTTTTTTCCCACCGTGATACCCGCGGACGAGCACGCTGAGTCGTCTGTGCTACATGAACCTTTCGCGGCATTTCCTCCACAGAATGGTCGGAAATCGAACTCGGCGGCATGGGCTGGGAGGGTGCAGCGAATGGACCGCTGGGACCTCTCCCGTCCGATGATGCCGTTCGCGCGAACTGCAGGGGACCAGATTCAGAATCCCGCTTTAGGCGTTGCAGGTCGGCTCTCATTTCCGCTGCACTCTGGAACCGCAGATTGCGATCTTTCTCCAGAGATTTGTTGATAATTCGTTCCAAATCCGCGGGTAGATCAGGATTCAGCCTGACTGCAGGCACGGGCGGGCGATTCATTATCGCTTCGGAGATCACCGCCGAGGTCTCACCGCGAAACGGCAACGTCGCAGTCGCCATTTCATAGAGCACGGCACCAAACGAAAAAAGGTCGGTGCGAGCGTCGAGCTCCTTTCCTCGCACTTGTTCTGGTGACATGTAGGTAACGGTCCCAAATGTCATTCCAGGGCCAGTTAGGTGTTGCTGGTCTAGCGAACCGGTCTGCGTGGTCTCGGCTGCAACTTGGGTGGCCGAACTGGGCAAAGCCAAAACCTTCGCCAGTCCGAAGTCTAGAATCTTGGCATGACCACGCTTGGTCAGAAAGATGTTTGCCGGTTTGATGTCGCGATGTAGGATGCCAGCCGTGTGAGCGGCATCGAGAGCGTCGGCGATGTCGATGGCAATCGGAAGAAAAACTTCTATATCAAGTGGACGTCCCCCAATGCGGTGCTTCAAGGTGATTCCATCCAAAAATTCCATCGCGATGAACGCCTGGCCCGCCTGGTCATCAATTTCATAAATAGTGCAGATGTTTGGATGATTCAGGGCAGAAGCAGCTTGCGCTTCCCGCTCGAATCGAGCTAGGGCTTGCGAATCTTGGGCAATCCTATCGGGTAGAAACTTCAGGGCTACGAAACGATGCAGTTTGACGTCTTCGGCTTTGTACACCACGCCCATGCCACCGCCGCCCAGTTTCTCGATGACGCGGTAGTGAGTGATAATCTGGCCGATCATTAGGGACCCGCTTCATTCGGACCGCCTCATCTTACGGACGCCGCGTTGGTGCGTCAACGATCCAGTCAAATGAGGTGGGGGTAGATATCTGGACTTCGTCGCACCGATTCCGTCACCAATGGAACTTTTGCCTTTCGTCAGTGAGTCACAGTGAAATCAGTCGCGCTCACCGCCGTGCCATCGGCAGTCGTGATGTATATCGGTGCCGTCACCGCTCCGTTCGGTACAGTCGCAGTCAATTGCGTGTTGGAATTAATTGTGAATTTCGCAATGATGCTTCCAAACCTAACTTCGATAGTCTGCGAGTATTTTTGCGACCAGCCGGTGCCCGTAATCGTCACCGCTGTGCCCACCGGACCACTTGGCGGAGAGAAGCCGGTAATATTCGGCAGAACGTAAAACGACTGTAGGCTGTTGAGTGTGGTCGATCCGGTAGTAACCGTCACCAGTCCGGTCTGAGCTCCCGGCGGGATTGTGGCCGTGATGTAGGTCGGTGTTATTGATGTAACCGTTGCTGGAACACCGCCGAACTCCACTGTTGACGAACCGCTAACAAATCCCTGCCCCAGAATCCCGATCGTGCTGTTCGCCTGGCCAGCCAAAATCTGCGGACGGCAAAATTGCGGCTGTTCCACATCATTGAGGGTTATGCTGTACATGACGCCATGGTTGGACTCGCCGCCGAGTCCCGTTACCCCGTAAATGACCCCGCTTGTGTCGGTAACCTTGGAATCCGGATTGGCGCCGTTCGGGCCGTCAAACGCTTGCACCCACGAGAATGTTCCACTCGGAGTGATCTCGAAGATGCCCCCAAAGCCTGCGTAGTACTGACATCCGTCAACCCCTAAATCATCGCAACTTCTGGCATCACCATAGAAATTGCCATCTGATGCTTGCGTCATTGCCAGCGGAACACCATTTACCGCGTCTTGGACTGTCAAGCTGTAATCGAAAGGCGAGGGTGGGGGAGGGGGAAACGTCTCCACCTCACCGTTACCAGTCATCTTGTAGACAAATCCCAGACCGTTGGCGCCTCCCTGCACTGTGGATCCGTAGAACTTGCCGTCGGTACTCTGGATCACGCCTTTGGTAGGAGTAGCGCCATCGGGTGGGGTGGCATTTTGCCCTTGGAACGTATGCAGAACGATCGGCTTCTGCCCCCCAGTAGTTGAGATCTTATAGATTGCCCCGCAGTTGGGCGGGCAACTCGGAAAGTTGTCTGGAGTAAAAGCAGCTCCCTGTGTCGTGCCATAAAGATAGCCATCGTCTCCCACGGTAAGAACGCCGGACGGATTGACGAGGTTGTTATCGGGGGGAAATGCATAGAGGACGTTTCCAGTCCATTGACCGCCCTGTTCGACCGGAGGAATCAACTGAAATACCGTGCCGCAGCCGTTCGCGGAAATAACATTTGTGCAATTAGGATTTCCCCCCGCGATCGTGTTCAAGTAATAGTTCCCGTCTCTGCCCTCGATCGGTCGGGCAGTCGTAATAGCCCCGTCCGTGCAGGGTGGGCCGTTTTCACAAAAGGTGTAGATCGGTGTCAATGTGCCGGGGCCAGTGCCGTTGGGGATAAATTGGTAGACATAGCCGTAGCTGGCACCACCAGTCTGGCAAGCGCCATAGAAATTGTTATCCGAGCCCAGGGTCAAGCCCCAGCCACAGTTGTCGTAGCTTGCGAAACTGTAGAGCACGATGGGGGCTACGGGAGTACAGCCCTGGCAGGGCGTTATTCGGTAGATGGTGCCGCAGCCCTTCTTGACCTGGCAGGAAGGGTTGCTACCACCGTAGTCCGAATATCCGTACAAATTGCCATCGGGTCCTTGTGCGACAACGCCCGACGGCGAGCCCGGTTCGGTCGCGCCTTGGTTGAATGAATAAAATACGTTAAAGACCTGGGCCTGCAAAGTGACCGTCCCTTGCACGGCGAACGCGATCACAGCAACGGCAAATACCGCGCCCAATAATTTGCCTTTGCTCTCAACGTAATTCATCGAAATCCTCCAAAGCGCAAGACCTCTAACTCTACGGCTGTTCCGGTTTCACCGAAGGTGCGCTAGCTAGCGAATATGCTAAGTGTCGACCGCGTGCTAACCGTGGGGAAGGAACGCTCTATAGCTTGCTTGCACATCGTGGTGCCCGGCACAAAACTGCCGAAACAATCAGGTCTCTGATGTTTGTCCAACGAACTTCTTAGGCAACCCCTAGTACCTCCCGATATATCCCGACGCAGTAACCTATCGGAAAGCGGCAGTCATTATCCCCCTTATACATAGGATCGTCAATGCTTAACTCTCGACATCCTTTCCAAGCGCAAGGTAAATCAGACATTGAAGCTGATGGGCCGGCAGGCCGGTGACTCATTAACGCCCGAGGTTGCACGCGAAGTCTGTCAGCGGTGGGCAGCAAGGCCATGCTGACCGGCTCGATTACCGGGGTTCTGTCGAGCTTTGATCAACGCGCAGAACCTTACACATGGCTAGCGAAGCCAATTCGATGATGGCGATGGCTTGGTTGCAGCCGGTGATCGAACGTTAGTTGATGTCGGCGGAAAAAGGAAAGAACATTGGCGCTGACCTGAAGCAAGTTTCGGTCCAGGTTGAAGTAAAGCCGGAAGAGCTTGAAATACTTGTCGAGCAACTCATCGCGGGCCGCTCCGCCATACAGTCTGGAGTGCAGAGAAATCTCTCATTCTTTGCCCTGGAAGTCGCTTAAATCCGCGCCAAATCGCGGGTTTTCATTTTCAAACTAAACTGGAGAAAATATTCATTCAGACGCGTAGGCCGACTTTTGCGGCGATTTTCTCTGCTGGGCAGATTGGCAGTCCGGTCTCATAGCCGGCCATTTCGGCGAATGGAATACGATCACAATGCGATGATGAGGCGAAAGAGGACTTGACTTTTACGCTGTCGGCCATTCCCCTCTCGGCGATTACTGGGGTTTTGGATGGGACGTTAGATAATCTCGGCGCGGCCCAGCAGGACGCGTGCTAGAACTCTAGGGCTTACTCACACGCCAGATGCTAAGCGCGTCTACTCCTTTAGCCAGCATTCCCAAAGTGGCTGGCGTTGAAACAGGGGCGGTTAGTGGGGTTGGCTGGTCCGGCTCGACCCAGCTCTCGTCCTCGAGTGCTTCTTTTTTCTGTCCCGCGACGATGCCCTGGTTGGGAATAGTCTCGTAGGCATACCCGGTCAAGACTGCGCTGTTAAGGCCCTTATGACAGGTCTCGTTCAATCGAGCCCAACCATAATGTACCTCCCCGTTGATCATAAACTTTAGACCGAGGTAGTGCTTTTTGACGTCTTTCCACGGCCCATAGCAATGCCACTGGAAGGTGCGTCTGTTCGTGCCATACCAGAATCCCCGCGCCATCCGGCCGTACGAGACGAAATTGGCCGATGGCCCGATCTGAGCTCCAGGTAAGAGCGCAGCGGCGTACGAAGACCCTCCCCCTACAACTCCGTTCCCTGTGTAGGCAGCGTTCACCCCAAGAAAATTCGAACTCACAACATTAAGACTCGTGAACTTAAAATCGACCGTGCCATCGCCATTCAGGTCGAGACTAAACGGGGTTTCGATGTCAGCCCGTGTGTAAATGATTTCGGCTTCGCTCGGCTGTGCCAGCGCCAGCATAGATACTCCGGCTGCGCTTGCAGCCAATGCATATATGTGCAAACGCTGATGGAGGGCATCGCGAACCTGGACTTGCTTCGAAGGACGTTTGGAGGTCTTCACAGGAACCTTCCTCTGGCTTAGGCGGCTGTGAATATACGTCGATTCCTCCCCACATGTCCAGCAAACTTACACCAGGTCTCCAAAAGGCCGGAAACCCCGCGTCAGGCATGCGCTTTCGTTTCCCGCTCGTGCCTCATTTGCAGATAAATACTATTGTGCCGTGCCGCCTTCTCGGGATCGCCACCTGGCTGGCGGTACAAGGCCGCGAGCCAGCGGTGAGCTGCCATCAGGCCGGGCAGCATCGTCAACGATGTCTCGAATGCCAACACAGCGCGTTCGCGGTGGCTGATCCGAGCCAATCCCACTCCCAGATAGAAGTGGCCCAGCGGAAGAAAATGCTGCAATCCTACAGCGTGGAGCGCCTGCTCGACGGCCTGCTCATTGCGGCGCTTTCCTAAGTGGACCATGGCCAGTCCCAAGTGTGCCTCCGCGCTATCGCCGTCGATTTCAAGCGCGCGCCCGAATGCGCGCTCGGCATCGTCAGTCCTTCTCTGGCGCAGATAAACGTTGCCAATGCGCAGGTGCAGATCTGGCAGACGCGGATTTGATCGCTCAGCCCGCAATAGACTGGTCAGCGCCTCGTCCATGTTCTCTTCTTCAAAATGAATGATTCCCATTAGCAGGTCTGCCCAGGGACGCTCCTTCGGTGGTTCGGGCGATGTTTCCGCAGGCATCTCTGCTTCCGATTTTGAAGGTTCGCTAGCGGTTAGCTCGCGGTTTGTAGGAGCAACCTCGTCCTCTGAGGCGGGCTTTGACGGGTTCGAGATTAGTTGATCGATAATTGCCTTAGCTTCGGCGCGGTTCCGCATGGCTAGATGACATTGCGCCAGATATTGAGAAAAGCGGACCTCATCCGGCCACTTCTTTATTAAGTCCTTAAGAAGAGGCAACGCGTCACGGTAGCGGCGGGCGTCCAGATACGCACGTGCCAGATTGTAATGCTGCTCGCGGACGGCCATCTCCACGGCTTTGGCCTGGTCCTCGCCGGGAGCTTCCACGTAGCCAAGCGCCACGAAACGTTGAAGCACGGCTTGGGCCGCTACGGGATCGACGCGCAGATCGGCGGGATGCATTCCGCATTCGCCCGCTTCTTGCTCCCAACTCGGAATGCGCTCAATCTCAGGAGGCTGCTCAAACGCCTGCACTAGCACTCGTCCATCCATGTCTGCACCCACGGGTAACCCGAACAACGTCAGGATCGTCGGCGTCACATCGAGTAGAGTCGCGCCGTAAATTCTTTCGTCCTGTTTGATGTGAGCGCCCTTCATAACAACGATGCCGAAGTTGCGATGTTGCACTGCCGGACCTGCGGGCTCCTTGGGAATGCCCCGCGGTCGCACGTGATCGGAGTGAAAGCCGTGATCGGAAACCAGGATCACGGTAGTCTCGGGCCCAGCCAATTCCACGAGAGTCTGCAGCATCATGTCGTGGAACCGATAGGCACCGTTCACCACGTCCTTATAAATTTCAAATTGATCCTCAGGAATTCCTTCCATGCGTGGAGGATGAAAATGCATGAACCCGTGGCAGAAGTGATCGATGCCATTGTAATAAACCGCCATGAAATCCCAAGGTTGGTTTTGGAGAATCCAGGTGGCGGCATTGTGGATTGAGCAGTTTTCGGAGAGAACTTTGGCGAAGGATTCGAGCCGCTTATCTTTTCCTTGGTCGATTTCGGAGGCGCGCGGAATCATGGGAAGGATGGCGGCTTCCGTCACCTCCCCAGGATGCATGCGCAACCGGGCGAAAGTTTCGCGCAGGGCCTCGGGATGAACGGCTCCTGGCGGTAGGGGCCACTCCTTGTCCAAAGGGGCCACGGCATAGGGATAAAGGTCGGAGACCGAGATGCCATTGATGGGCTCCGCAGGATGACCGGCAAACCAGCCGAGCACGTGAGTCTTGTACCCGCGTTGCGTCAGAATATTCCAGACGGCCTTGACTTTGCGCGAGGTGCTGCTGACAGGACGCACCGCGGCGGTTTTTGGGTCGGGCTCAATAAAGCCGAGAATTCCATGCTTGTCGGGACGCATGCCGGTAGCGATGGAGTTCCACAACATTGGAGAGAGAACCGGGTGCAAGGTGGCTATGTTTCCGATTACTCCGTGGTCGACTAGATCTTCCAGCGTGGGCATCAAGCCCTGGTCGAGCAAAGGATTGATGATCTTCCAATCAGCCGCGTCCCAACCAATGAGCAGGACTTTCTTAGCTAGTTTTTCGGGCATGAAATACCTGCGTGACACGAGAACTTTGCCTGCGGGGCACCGTGCCGATGAAAAGACAAGATGCTGAGTAGCTTACTCTCGCCGCCAAATATCGAGTGCCTGTGCTCCCCATGCCAGCATCCCTAATGTGGCTGCCGTCGGAACTGGGACGCTTCGTGGCGTGGGCTCGTCCGATCCGTTTAGACTTTCGTCCAAAGTTCCTGTTTCATCACCCGCTTTAATCCATCTGTTCGGAATCGTCTCGTATGCGTAGCCGGTCAACTCTGCGGTGGGTTCACCCCGGTCGCATCCCGCGCTCAATGCTGCCCAGCCGTAATGTACCTCGCCGCTGATCATAAATTTCAGGCCAAGATAGGCGGTCTTGCCATTCCACGGACCGTAGCACTTATAGCGAAAGTTCGAGGTGTTGAAGTAGCCCCAAACCATCGACGCCTCGGAACCGAACTTGGGAGCATTAGGCCCTATTCGATGGCCAGAAGGCAGCGCCGCAGCATCACCTCTACGATTCACAATGATCTCGTTTCCTTTAGCTTCGGCTCCCACCGAGAGACCGCCCCTGTAAACCGAATCGTCGCAACACCAGTAGACGGAGAAAACAAAATCGGTTGTTCCGTCGCCGTTAAGGTCCAAAAAGTAGTCGTAGCCGTATGGGGCTATGTGCACCTTGGTCGGTGTGTAAATTCGGCAATACCAACTCCTCCTATACATTGCCTGCGCTCCACACATTGGCTGCCGATCCAGAATGGTTTGTTCGTCTGCGAGCAGTAGTTGCGCTTGGACAAATCGAAAACGTCGGCAAGATCAGGATCTTGTTGCGCTCCCTCTGTGATGCCAACCGCCACGTGCGTCAGCGCGCGGCCTGGGCGCTCGCGCGGATGGAGCCTCAACTCGATCAAATCCTCGAAGATGTGGTAGCTACCAAAGACGATTATGCCCTGCAGGCATTTGTCTCTGAACTCGAGCGGTCCGGCGCCGTCGAAAAAATTGTCGGCGGCTTTGCTGGTGCCGGTCGGCACTCTGCCGAATCCGCGTTGATGGAAGTTGTAGCGGAAGCGAGAAAACGAGTGGAACTCACCGGTAAGGCCGTGGCAGCCTCGGCCGGGTCGCTCTGACCATGCATTTTCTCGCCATCTCGAACGATACCCTGTTCATCTACTACGCGCTATCCAATGTTATTTACCTTGGACTGCTGATCGTTGCAATTGTCAGGAGCGTCCTCCACCGTCATCGTCTCGAGAGTCAGCGCCTGGAGCTGGTGAAAGCTTCTCCCTTCACTCCCCCCATAACTCTCATCGTTCCTGCGCACAACGAAGAACGTTCAATCGTCGGCAGCGTCGGGGCTCTGCTTGGTCTCGAATATCCCAGCCTCGAAGTCATCGTCGTCAACGACGGATCGGAGGACGCTACCATGGAAAAACTGCGGCAGGCCTAGCGTGCTACTCCGCACGCCGGCCGCTCCTGACGGTGCAGGCAAGGCATTGTACCGATAAAGCTCATGCCGCTGCTGGCTGCCCCGCGACATCCATGTAACCCTCCATCGCCTGCGTCAACTGTGAATCCACTTCATCGGCGATAGTCATGACATCGGGCAACACCAAACTGAAGTCCAGAGCGCCAAGATTCTTCTGCAACGTTCCGAAGAGTGTTACTTGAAGTATTCGTGAATCCTGCACCAGCATGGCCGAAGTATAGCCTTGCGACCTTCGCAATTTGCCATGGGCCACGGCAGCATCGGAGTTGATGGAATCGCCTTCCTCTACGGTGATGTGGGGCAATCTGAGGCGTGCAATCAAGTCGTCAATCAGCTTGGGAAGATATCCCGTGCGCTCATCGTCGCTAAGAGCGACACGGCTAAGCTCCGCGTTCTTCTTGACCCTCATCAGCCAGTCTTCGACGATGAGGCCAGTACAACGTTGTAATATTTCCGCCACTCTTTCTTTTGACGTCGGGACAGCAAGAGTCGAAGTGAGCAGCTTATCCCGGACGAGATCGGCCAGTTTCTTAGCCTCGAATGGTTTCACGATGATTTCATCCGCTTCCAGAAGGATTGCTTCCATGGCGCTTTTCACGTCGGGGTAGCCACTGACCAGCAGCGTAAGTGCCTTCGGTTGGAGGTGCCGCATCGCGGTAATCACTGCAAAGCCATCGCTGGGGCTCGGCATGTGCAGATCAGTGATTAGGACATCGAAGCTTTCGGTGGTGATAAGCTTCAAAGCTTCTGGTACGTTCGCCGCAGAAACCACTGCGAAGCCCTTATGCTCTAGGGTCTGACTCATCATGTCGCGGATGGCGTCGTCATCATCCACAAGCAGAACCTTGTGGGCGACACGGGGTTCGGTCGGAGTCATACTGCACCGCCTCTCTTCACGAACTGACTCTAGTGTGTCTCGGTTGTATGGCGGAATATGTTCAAAAGTGAACAGTTATAGAGCTGGTCAATAGATATGTTGCCGAATGCTATAACTGGAAATGCAGCCATGGTGCTAGCGGCTGGAATGCCAGCAGTCGATCCTCAACTCCCTGTTGTGAGAGGCAGGCCTTCAGCCGGACTCACCCCTTCGGTCACAAGGTGCGTTTTCGCCGATTCAGAGCCTTCGCCGCTGAAACTCTCCATTGTTTGGGTCAACTGCGCGTCCACTTCGTCGGCGATGATCATGACATCGGGTAACAGCATGTTTAAATCCAGGTGGGCCAGATTCTTATGCAACGTTCCGAAGATGGTGACTTGAAGGATTCGTGATTCATGGATCAGCATGCCTGTAGAATATCCTTGCGCCCGTCGGAGGAGGCCATGTTCGGCCGCGGCGGGGGACGGGGTGGCGTCACTGTCCTTATTAGGCACCTTGGGAATGTTCAGACGTACCACTATGTCGTCAATCAACATCGACAGATGTCCGGTGCGCTGCTCATCGGTAAAACGAAGGTGGTTAAGTTCTGGCGTGCTCTTGGTTCGTGTCAACCAATCTCCGATTAGAGACGTCTTACAGCGTGTTAAGATTGCGGCCACGCTCTGACAGCTCGCAGATTGTGGTTTCTCGTCCGCGGAGCGGGTCGGGTGTGTGACTGGAACTGTGAGTGGAGCAGCCATATAGAACACTCCTGTCTTATAGACAACGATAGCCCCTGAAGCGCTCTTGAACTGGTCAAATGTGCACACGTTCGCGAACTGGCAGGCGGTGTCTATCGGGTCATTGTTGCGAACAATCTTACGTGTGGATTGGTCGGTCTGATCGCGGAACCAATGCGGCAGAATCTATGTCACACACATTAAAGGAATAGTGTCTCCGCTGTAGGCCCGGTGTGGATGAGAGTACGCGGACCCGTATTGCACGCTTGACAGAGGTTCAGTTCCCCAAACGACGAGCCGGATGAATCGGCAGTTCCCGCTCCGTTTTTGTTCCTTTTAGTATCTTTTCAATTGCCTGAATTAGAATCGCCGAATTATTCTCCAGTGATTTCTCTGATTTCACCAAGAACGCGGCTGCGCCCTCCTCAAGGAGCTTGGCTTCGTTGCCCTGACCAAGTCCGCTCAGCACCATGATTGGGATGTGTTTTAGGCGAATGTCGCGTTTAAGTGCCCGAAGAACGTCGAGCCCCGATAGTTTGGGCAGCATCATATCCAGCAGAATAAGGTCAGGATTGTTCTCGCGAGCACTTCGGAGGCCTTCGTCGCCGTCCCCCGCTTGGATAACACCGTACCCAGCCCTTAAGAGCGCCCGTTCATTCGCAATCCGCTGGAACTTGCTGTCTTCGATCAGAAGTATCTTCATGTCATTTACCAGTCAGGTTATTTGCCTGGCTTGTCACCACTGCTGCATGACTCAGCAGGCTCTTCGGAATGGACTTGAGCACTGATCCTATACCGTGTTTTTCGCGGGAGTGATCCTGCATTGCTCGCGCCGCTTGCGTACGAGGACTGCCGAGGCGCTCATCGAACGAGTCAACGTGCTCCGAATGTGAACAGTCGTGACATATGAGGACAATGCTATCGGTCTCTTTACTGATCGTGTACATGCTTCGATCCTACTCTCTCTCGTTACACACAATGTGCAGTATCACTGGTAAACGACGATGAGGGGTAACTTTAGTTCGGAGTCATGACAAGGCTGAAGGCCTACAATTGAAGCTGTGAGACATTACAGGATTAAAGTGATGAATGGCTTTGCCATTTTCAAGTGCTCACTCTGCAAACACTCCGTCACCACAATGGAGTTCAACGGTGAGCACTCTCGGTGCCGTACCCAAGCGGCCAGGGCAATGAACGAGCACGCCACAGTGGCACATGGCTGCCCCCCACCCGTGTCATCGCATTATGCGCAAATGTGGTCCGCACATCAAATGCGCATTTTCCAGCAGAAATGCTAAGGCCGTAGGGCATCTGGATCGAGGATGACTGGCATTCAGTCGTGGACTGGCGTGGTAACGGCATTTGGAGTCGTGGTAGGAATCGAGCAGGGTTTGATCCAGTTGCCAATGCGCCCCATAGTCCTGCGAACGCACCATGCTACTCGCACCTTTCGCATGTCAAAGACGGATAATTCAGTCCTTCACGAGCCACGCCAGAGCCTCGTCGCGGGTCTTAAAGGCGGGAAATTCGCGGCGGGAGAAATCTTTCAGGTTATCGATAAACCCCTGGGGAAGATTCTCCGTTCCGATGAATGCCGATTTCCTGACGAAGGGCTTATCAAAGACGGCGGTTTCTTTCAGGACCCGGATAGCTTCCGCGTCAAGAGATGCTCCCGTGAAATCCGAAAGTATCAAAACCGACCCGAGCGGATGAGTAGTCACAACGTCGGGCATTCCTCGAAAAATCTCTTCGACCTCACGAGCCGAACATTTCGACATGTCTAGTTGAAGAACCTGCTTACTCTGATAGGTAATGAACCGAGTACGGTCGGTCATGGATCACCTGCTTCCTACTTCCTACTGAAAGTCTTTTCGAGCGAACCTGTCTTCCTTCAGCGGACGCCAGCATTTTCCGGCTAGAACACGCTTGCTTACGATGGCTTGGTAGAGGTTTTTCTCCACGGTTGCTATGTCCGCGTTGCTGTCCAGCATGAGATCGGCGAAGCTCTTGCTCGGCAGCACGTACTCTTGCGCCGCTGGCAGCACCGCATTCTCGTATTGCCACAAGATCAAATCCAGAGAACGCCCGCGCTCGGTGATGTCCCTCACTTTTCGGCGATGGAAACAGACCTGGTCAGGAGCTTCGAGGTAAATAGACAGGTCAAAATGTTGGCGAAGCTGGGCAAAATGCAAGGCAAGAATGCCTTCCACAATCAGCAGCGACGTGGCAGGAATGTGTTCTCGCCGGTCCGTCACGCGCAAGTGCTTCGCAAAGTCGTAAATGGGAGCCTCGATTGCATTGCCTCTGGCGTAATCGCGTATTTGGCTCTCCAACAGCTTCACATCGATTGCATGGGGCGCGTCGTAGTTCAGCTTTGCTCGTTCCTCCAGCCGCAGATGGTTCATCTCCACGGAGTAGATTTCCATCGAGATAACGTGTCCTTTGAGACGAGACGCCACACGCTTCGCCACCGTGGACTTACCGCTGCCGGACGTTCCGGCCAGTCCAACGATGAAAACATCTTGCTTCCCATCGGAGTCGAGTTCGCCAACAACCTGCACACTATGATTGTAAGCAGAATCTTGGGCGGGAGTTCGAACCGAAGGTCAATGAGAGCCAGCCGCCTCTTTCTGCCGAACACCCATTTACGGCTCCGAATGGTCAATGCCCTGAAGCTCATTGCTATTGCTGACATTGAGGACTAGGCTCAAAAGTCCCTTCCGCATAGTTCCGTCGCGCTTCGGGCAGTACCCAAATCCTGCTGATGGCCTTTTTGCGCAATCGATAGAAATGGAGTTACTCCTGGAGCCCGTTTTCTGCTCCCTGCGAGCACCACGCTTATGAGCGATCGATTCCGGCCTGCTTGAGTTCGCGAAAGGCGATCAAATGAGCGCTGGTTGAGTCGATAACATAACAAAGCCCCGCGTCAACAAGTTGACAGCGGGGCAAATTCATTAGCGTCTCGGCGTTCCACTAACAAACCCAAGCCAATTATAGAGCTTCGCAGAAAAGGGTTTAGTCACTATGGTCGCTGAACCATTGTCCAGATCACGGGGATTACAGCTTTTAGTGTTGGACGGGCATTCGCACCAAAGGCCGCGAGGATTATAGTGGATCCGCCGATCCGTACTCCACGGGTAATGCTTCTTTTCTGGAGCAAATCCTGGGGGCAACATGTGCACAATTGAACAGGTTCGCGATTCATGAATCAGTTTAGGTGCAAACAGCTCAAGAGCATGGTGGTCACGGGCTGCAAGACTCTTGCCAACGGCTTTTTCACAGGCGCTGTTCAAAAAAAGCACCTCCTTCCGAGCGGAAACGGGTGTTCAATTGCGAACATCAAGATTAGGCCACTGGACCTAGAGCAAAGAACGGCGGATTTACTGCTGAGGCTCTTCGGTTTAAGAAATTGGTATTTTCTCTTATCGCGTGAAGGGAGCCGGACGGAATCCTCGTCTGTTATGGGTTCGGGCGTGAGTCTGGATTGGAGTACAATCCGCCTCTACTCGGCGATGTCTTTCGTCCAGTGGACACCGTACTTTGTGGCGAGTTAGGATTGATTCGAGCGGCGAAATGAAGTAACCGCGAAAATCCCTTCTGCGCTCTCGGAAGGCTTGAGAGGGGCTAATCGTGGTATCTGTGGCAACGGCTAAGAAACGCGGCAAATTTGATCCCAAGACATTCCTTTCGACCATTGACGGCGGCAGGACAATCGCAGTCTTTCCCAAAAAGCACCTGATCTTTGTTCAGGGCGACCCGGCTGATGCTGTTTTCTACATTCAAGAAGGGCGAGTAAAACTCACTGTTGTGGCAAAGAGCGGGAAGGAAGCCACCATAGGAATTCTGAGCGTGGGCGACTTCTTCGGCGAAGGTTGTCTTGTGGGGCAGCCGTTCCGCATGTGCTCGGCAAACGCGATGACGGATTGTTTTTTGATGCGCATCGAGAAGAAGTCCATGATGCAAGTGATTCACCGGGAACGTGCGTTTTCCGATATGTTCGTGGCGTATTTGCTGACGCGGAACATCCGATACGAGGAGGATTTAGTTGACCAGCTTTTCAATTCCAGCGAGAAGCGCCTTGCGCGCATTCTTCTCATGCTTGCTCACTTCGGCAAGGACGAAAAGACCGAAACTGCGATTCCCAAGATCAGTCAGGAAACATTAGCTGAGATGGTGGGCACGACTCGCTCGCGAGTCAATTTCTTCATGAACAGGTTCAGGGAGCTGGGCTTCGTTCGCTACAACGGCGAACTTCAAGTCCACAGTTCACTTCTCAGCGTTGTTCTCCATGACTAGTTTGTGCGCTAGAACCCAAAGTTCCGACTTAACAGCGCACGCCTGTCTGGTTCGGGCTACTTCCGACTCATTCATGGGACCCCGGAACAAAGCGGCCCGTATCACCTTCGAAGTAGCGAAAGCCAAGGAGTTCCCCGGGAAAGGCTAGGATTTCGTGGCGGTCTTTGACTGCCTCCACGACATGGGAGACTGCGCATGTCCGCGCAGCATTGAGCGACAATGGTGGTCGCAGTCGTCCACACCGCAAAAACGGAACATCCGTTTGATGTGTGGCACTGCACGAATTCGCGATCAAGTCCTCACTTCGTCTTAGGGTTATCCCCGCCGCGGCCAGCGCGTACCTCGTTCCCTTCAACTGACCGCACTTCGTCACTACTGATGTCGACGTTCACATCTTCGTAGCTCGCCACCGTAGAACCATGCGGAACCACGACTGCACCCTGATTCGGCACAGTCATTGCCTCGTTCGCCAGTCCGGTTAGACTCTGGGCCAGCTTATGTAATTCTTGTACGGTTTCCCTCGTCTTCGCCAATGCTTTGGTATAGTCCTCCATTTCCAAGTAACCACTTATAAGTTGCAAATGGTTCGTCATTTTTCGTACCGACTCCTTTACGGATTTCAGCATGCGAGTTCCTCCTTTATCATGTCGCGACTCTCCGAAACTATTTTGGAACTATTTTGGCGCAGTACGTCCCTAAGCTGCGCCATCGGGTGAATAGGAAACGGGGGGGAGGAGCCCTCGCGGGTTCTTGACTGTCTCCTTTTATTCATAGGAAGTTACATCGTCAGGGAGTTTGTGTCTGTTCACAAGTGAACATGCCGTCCCTATTTACAGAACGGGAAAAGAGAAAGACTGCTCTTGAAAATGTGCAGTATTGGACAGACAGTGAATCTCTTACTCGATAAAGTGGGCCAGTTACTAAGGAGGATGATGTGAAAGAGTCTCCGTCCCTTCCCCGTTGTGAACCGTGGGATCTGCGGCTGACTCTTCTGGTAGTGCAGTCTCCTGACTCCCGTTGGACGACTGCACTACACCTTCCTCAAGCGCCCGGTCAGACCGGTCGCCCAGATCAGTCTGACTCAGCACCACCCGCTAAGGACGATATTGTGGGCTGGCCTGATGAACTGCTCATCGACTTCCCAGATTTTCCTGACCGCACCCTCGACTCTGCCGCAGACACCTAAATGCCGGAGTCAAAACGGTACACGGACTGTAACGGTCACCCTGTCAGACCCACGACTCCAGGGCCTTGGACATCGGCCTGCCCACAGGCTCTCTTCCGTGGTCGTTGCGGGTGTGGTTAAGCATCGCTTGCGCCGCCTGCGTGCGACGACTCCCTTGCCTGTCATCAAACTCGTTGACGCGCTCGCTGTGAGGGCACAGTTTGCATTTTAGAAGTACGCCACCACTGTCGCTGCGTGAAATGTTGTATATAAACCGAGTATACCGAGATGCCCTCCGCGTCCATGTGATGGGCGACACAATCCAGTTACTTATGTTCTTAAACTTGAAGGTGAGCAACCTTTTTGCACTCACCGATTTTGCGAGTGCAAGCGCCTGCGCTTCACCAGCTAGAGGCGATGAAAAACTTTAGTTCCGAGTCACAGAGCGATAAGCACCTAGAATTGAAGCTGTGAGACATTCCTCGGCGCCTTGCTCAGACGTAGCCTGGCTATTAAGCGCACATCTCGCCAGAACCAATGGAAAGTGACACGAGTAGATCAGCGGCTCCGATCCTCTGGGCAACAGCAAAGAGGAAACAGAGGGAAGATTTCAAATGCATCAATTCAGAGGAAAAACGTAATGAGCCACAGCGAAGCCAGAAATCACTTTGAGAATGCCAGAATCAATACCGCCGACGCAGTAACCATCGAGATGTTGGACGGGCTCAAGCACTCGGCGCACGCCATTGAGGAAGACTACAGAGCGTTGGAGCAACATATCCGCACCATCCAAGAATCGGCGCATAGCCAAGAGGTGTGTTCTTGACGATGCCCGGCAGTCAAATCCAGAAGTCGCTGTTTGCTCCGCTGCTCGGTATCATGTTCCTCGTCGGTTGCGCTGCGCTCAAGCCGTTCTGCGGGAGTGCCCGGCCGAAGCCCGGGCTGACCTCGGTCGACCCGAACCCCGCGAGCCTCGCTCAGGTAGAGCAGGGCTTGCTGCTCACAGTGAACGGCAGCCACTTTTATTCCAATTCGTATGTACTATGGAACGGAGCGGGATTGCCCACCACTGTCATAAGTAGCACCCAGCTACAGGCCACGATTACCACGACCCAAATTTCATTTCCCGGTACCGCGCAGATTGCCGTGCACACTCCTGCCAACCTCTCCGGAGACCTCGGTTGCGACAGCGGAGGCAACAGCGCAGCGTTAACCTTTACGGTCATCTAACAACGTCATTTGCATTGGCAGAGACAGATTGTTTTTATTGCGGCTTCTGCCCTTCACTTCATCGCCACGCATAATAGAAGCCAAAAAGCTAAAGCCGAGTACGCAAAGCAAGCGTATCGGCTAAGGTTCTGAAATGGAGGTCGTCATGGATAACCAAGAGTTGCAAACCTCGGTAGCCACGCTTGCCGACACCCTGATTACCACCCAGCGAAATCTCGTCACGGTTTCGCGGTCGGTGTGGGCGATAAGGATTTCGCTACGGGAACTGCATCCAAACTTTGAAGAGATGTACCTGAATCATTTTGCCGAACCGGAACAAGCATTCGAAGCAATGCGCGACAACCTTCTTGATGGCGGTCGGCAACTAGCTGATTTAGCCCATCGCCTTCGAGCCGAGTCATCAAGATGAAGCTTCTTTCAGTCGCTCAGCATTGGTCGAACGCGGCTGGCGTGGTTATGCAAAACAACGGATTGGTGTGTGATGCGCTCGATTGGGCCGATATCTGATCGCTTTATGAGGTCGTGCCCGGCTAACTGATGTGAGCTTTGTAGCTCAGGCGCCTCAACTCGAGCAGCATATCGTTGTTGCATGTCCCAAACATCCTTCAGTTTCCGAAATCTGCGCCCGCGTGCATGAGCGTGCTGAGAAGGACATAGTTGAACAACGAGAGAAAACACATCCATGGACAACTCAAGGGATCAAGATCGGGGTAGAGGCGCGGTGGAACAGGATTCGCAGAACGAAGGTGGCAATACGAGCATGCTAGGCCAATTAGGGCACCGTGATCAAAATGAGTTGAAGAACGCTGATTCTGATTTGTCCGGGTGAGCCCGGCCGTATTGCTTGTCATTTCCGATGGCGAGAACTTCATTCGGTGAACATCACTGCTAATCGAACTTACCCGCAATGCTCACGCTCAGCGTTATTAACGCATGGTCCCTTTCGTCGTGGCGGCCGCGACCAAGTCAAGCCGGGGCAGCGACGCATTCTGCTATCAAACGCGCTTTCTGCTCTAAGGTTGCGCACCTATTGCCCCCTACTTGGACAGACAAAAGGGGCTAGAGTGAACATGTGAGATATGACACATCCACTCCAACGTATGACGGCCCCGCATTCAGAATCACCTCGTCCGAACCTGTTGTCACAGCCGTTGCTTTCGACAGCACGAATGGTGACCGCCGCACGCGAGTGGCAGCAGTGATAAATCAACACCCGGCTTTTTTGCGTTTGATGAATCCGGCGCCAACCACATAGTGATGCCTTGCTAACCGTTCTTAGGGGCCCGCTGGCTGGCGGTTTCAGCCCCTTAAATGTCTCCAAGATTCAAACGAAAGAGGGCGATACGACTGAAAAACTGTTCATGAGTTCGGGTTCCTCGACTGCTGCCTCTGCTGCTGCACCCCAGCGTAACAGCTCCGGGCGTGAACTGGCCGAGGCGCTCCGAGAAAGCGAAGAACGATATCAACTGCTCCTCGATGGAATCCAGAACTACGCGATTTTTATGTGGACACGCAGGGCCGGATCCTCAGTTGGAATGCGGGGGCCGAACGAATCAAAGGTTACTCATCCGATCAGATTATTGGTCATAACTTTTCCTGCTTCTTTCCGCCGGACTGGCCCCTCGTAACTATGGTGACCGCACCAACGGGAGTACGGTCAAACTAGGAGAAAAGCGTTTGTGAGGCACGAACCGATTCTGAAGTTACCCCATCATGACAATGGCATTTGCACTCTTGGTGTCCGCTGACCCAGTCACAATCAGACAGCTCAGCCTTGCGCTGAAAGAATTGTCTATATCCGTCGATGAATGTCAGGATGCAGCAGGCGCGGTTCGCCTCTTGAACTGTCGAAAATTCGATGCTGTTATCGTTGATTTTCAGCTAGGAGAACAGTGCGGTCTGATTTTGGACGAGGTGCATCGCTCCCCGTCGAACCGAACAGCGGTTACGTTTGCCATCAGTGGCGGTGAGGTAGACGCTACAGCAGTCCTCCGCAGAAGGACAGGTTTTGCCTTTGAGAGACCTCTTTCTCCGCAGGCAATCCGCAGCATACTCAAGCCTGCTTACGGACTGATATTGAGAGAACGGCGTCGCTACTTCCGCTGTCCCATTTCTCACCCTGTCACCATTCTCAGACGAAACATGCCCGAAGTTCGCTGCCGCACCGTGAACATCAGCGAAGGGGGAATGGCTGTAAGTACATCAGTTCCTCTCAACGACGGAGAACCGGTGCAGGTTCGGTTCACCATGCCGGATAACAAAGAGCCATTCTTCGCCGAATCGACAATCTGCTGGTTGAAAACGGCCCACTGCGGAGTCCGCTTTGTATCTCTTCCGCGGGAACGCAAGTCCGAGCTACAACAGTGGCTCTCACGAAAGCTGGAAGAGGCGCTTCCGGAATCCATCGCGCGTCAATTCCAAACAGCGGAAAACTCGTCCGTAACAGTCTTGGCGATTGAAAACGCAATCGCCTAGCTCATTCTACAACCCCGAAAGTGAAAGATGGTCTTCCTCTCCATACAGTGGGGATGTGCGGGAGAAGCCGAGGGGTTCGTGTACACTTCTGCCCTGAGAGCAATAGGTCCGCAATACTCATCACAAGCTGCTATGAAGAGTTCCGAGGCGATTGATAATGATTTTCTAACCAGAGTTGTGCGGAGAGTCGTCGTTTATGCCGACTGGTCAGAAGCAGAAATCCGTAAGAGCACCATCCGCGCCCTATTCATAGGTGGCCAACTCGGCTCCGAGAATCTCACCGATGAACCGGGACAGCCTTTTGGCGACTTGATACGCCTGTAGGTGAGGGCACAGCTGCGTCGGCGTGGTGGGGAAACGCGCTTAGTAGTTCCTCCCGCGTGACGCCGAGCCTTTGGAAAGGTCAAGTCTGACGGCTGGCGGCGGGAAACTTAACAGGGAAGTTTTCTGACGGTATGTAGGCCGAGTCCTGGAGTGAGGCGACCATCCGTACGCATAAGTTCTGCAATGCAGAGAAATCCGCTTGGCTTGCTCGCGGCAACTCGGCATTCCGCGTTTTTCTGAACTTTATGCGCGCGGGTTTTTGAGCGGTGACATTTACGAGCCGATACCCTTGGAGAGGCGTTATTTGTTGAGCCGGATTATAATTCCGGGTTCGCTCGCTACCGGAGGAGGGGGCCATGACCATTTTGTTTGTCGGTAATCCCTTAGTGATGAAAGAAATGGCCAAGCATGTGCCCGACGCAGGGTCCTATGCGCCGGTGACTGTCTTGGTTGATGAAAGGGAAGATGGTGTCCATTTGTCATATGACAAGATGGTTACCGGACAGCCCAAGACTCCGCAGCCGGAACAAAAAAAGCACGATCAAGGACACAGAAAACAGGCTTAGGGCGTCACGTGCAGTCAGAAGTGCCGCTGGGCGGAATGCCTGGCGGCTTTTTTATGCGCCGATCTTAGATTGATATCTCCGCACGATGCTCCACAGGTAGATCATTGCCCGCTGTGGTATGCTTTTGGGCCCGTAAAGGTATGGCGTCCGAAACCACACTCATGCCGTCGCCTGTCTGCCCCCACTGCCGAAAACCCTGTTTACCGGAAGATGGCGTCACAGATGCGAATGGTCGTGTCACCCATAAAGAGTGCTATCGCCGTGCCATCATTGATGTGCGAGAAAATCTCTAAATTTCAAAACTGAGGCAACACGACAAAGATGACATCATTGGCGGCACTCTTCGACCACGCTTGCAAACGAACTGCGTCCCGCCTCACGGCGAACCATGCCAGGTCCGGCCCGCTGTTGACGATGTGATTGAGCTTGCCATCCCATGAATAAACGTCATAGGTGATGACCTCAATCGTCTTTCCGACCTGACCAACGCCGTTGCCGTCATCCAACGTTCCGACAGTGTACGAGAGGAGCATGTCGTTCTTCTGGTGTGTTTGCACTTGCCACTCTGAGCCGGAATCGACGTACCCCTTGAAGCACAGCCCATCCCGTGTTTTGATCTGTTCCTCAATGCTGTTCTTGGCGAACATGTCCGCAGGACTTGAGTGACCTGCACTAATTGTACCGTTGTAGATGTAGACGTTGGCGCATAGAGTTGCGGCAAGCGCCTGCACTGGTATCAGTCCGATTACCAGCAGTGCGGTCAGTAGAATGCTCCTCATCAGAACCTCCGAAGCGCGGGAAACCGATGGTACCGCAGGATCTAATTCTGTGGAACGGGATTGTGTCCTAATATCTCCGGTTGACGTGATCCCTTGAGGCGATGATAAAATTTTCGCCAGTGGCCGGAGATTTAACCATGTCCCCACTTGCTCCTTCTTCGCAATATCCGATCTGCCCAATCGGCTTTTTGCCTGTGGTTATCGAGAGCAGCAAAACCGATGAAAAAGACAGAGCCGTGCATGAAGAGTGCTATGTTCTCAAGATCAGGGGAATCCTGAAAAAGCCTCTAGCCAATTCCTAACCGCTTGTCCCGTCACGGAATAATTTCGACGCACTATTAGGACGCTACCGTGGAACGGAAGATCTAAAGTTCAGCCATGAGAATTACTTGGGAGCGGGTGAGAGATCTGCATGGCCATCTGAAACGATTGCTAGGGATGGAACGTCGGTTGACGGTTCAAGAGTTTTATCAAGTAGTCCAACTCTCGGAAACAATTATGAACTACGGCAAAATGCATCAGTCGTATTTTCAAACCCAAAGGGAACACGCGATGATCGACGTTCCGGAGTTAGCATTTCGCTTGAGGGAAACTCCAGAGGCGATTGAAGATGCGTTGTGGCTGTTGAAACAAACGGGCCGTGCCGAGGACTGTGATGATGGACGTTGGAGATTGCGATTATCGAAGACTGGCGAGATCGACAATAGCGATGTAGCTTAGCCCTTCATGTATAGGGATTACTGTCTAATTCTGACCAAATCGTGAGAATCCATCAACGCACTTTTAGGGACAGGGAACTGGAACAAATTTCACAGAACCTTGACCTGATCCGGGTATGATTCGTACCATTTCCGTGCTGGGCAAGCCTTTCGAGACTGGCGTTTGGTCGCCCAACCGCCAACCTCCCCGAAACGGGCGTTGCTCAGCATCAGGAACTCCCCATGATGTACCGATTTGCTCAAGCGTTCGCCGTGCTTGGCGTATCGATGTGGTTCATCTCCTGGCTTGGTGATTTTCTCACAGCGAGACGACGGCGCGAATATCCTATATCGCCAAGCGAGACTGAGCGGACGAATACCGGAGATTGAGGGCTGGAGTAATCCGATACCGACCCTTTACTAATCACCACGGTCATCAGAGGGCAATACCGTTGATCCTTCACCACTTTTGTGGCGATGTCTTCTCCGACCCTTTCCGATAGCGTTGACTCGTGGAACACAAGACAATCAGATGGAATCCGCACACGCAGGAATGGTTCTGTACAGTGTGCGGTCGGACTTCAGACCACACGACTGAAGAGGATGCCCAGAAGGAATTGGAATTGTACGAGTGTAAATTGCCAGCTCGGGACGCGAAAATGAAGCCGTGATCCCCCTGAAGGATTTCCATTGCATCTTTCCGATTAGCTCCCGCGTGCAGGCTTTCTCGTGTTGACTTGCGTTCACTGGTTCGGGTCAAAACGGAATTCCACAATCCCTGTGGACTCTACGGGACCGGCCTCGAAGCGCCATTTTCTTACCGCATCCAGAGCGGCGGTTGCCAACACCGGATGCCCGCCTAGCAATTTGGCTTCCTTCACCGTGCCGTTTGGCAGTACCGTAACCAGCACCTTCACCGCTCCGGCGATGTTCATGCGCTTTTCTCTCACCCAATAGATTTCATTGGCGGGTCCAGGAGCTAGCGTCACCCGTTCGTTGGTGACGTTCTTCCGTTCTCCCGGCAACAATTGTCCCTTCGGAGTCTTATCCACCGAGAGGAGCATCCTTCGGAGGCCATAGCCAGCATATCCACCCGCCCG
>Ga0210385_10000164_pt1 | contig 67998 bp, 60 predicted proteins | sample IncBWH26OmetaG_FD_160107 | JGI IMG/M metagenome (GOLD analysis project Ga0210385, IMG submission 160107) | Forest soil microbial communities from Barre Woods Harvard Forest LTER site, Petersham, Massachusetts, United States - Inc-BW-H-26-O ... | reverse complement strand
CCCGGAATTTACCGCCCGGTTTGGCCCCAGCCAGGAAGATTACGACGCGCTTCTCGCTTTCGCGAAAGCCAACGGCTTCACCATGATTGGCGGCTCCCGCGATGCTTTTGACGTGCAGTTCACGGCCCCAGTAGCGGCCGTCGAAAAGGCATTTCACGTGAGCATGGCTGTCTACCAGCATCCGACCGAAAATCGCACCTTCTTTGCTCCTGATCGCGAGCCAACCGTTGATCTGCCTTTCTCCCTGTGGCACGTCACCGGCCTGGACAATTATTCCACTCCGCATTCCCTGTTGGTTCACCGCGACATCAAGGTGAAATCCAACGCCACCACTGGTTCCTGCCCTGAAGCGTCCTTCTGCGGCAGCGACATGCGCGCCGCCTACTACGCAGGGACCTCTCTGACCGGCGCGGGCCAGAACGTCGGACTGCTGGAATACGCCGGCTTCGATATCGCCGACGTTAACACCTACTACACAAATGCAGGCCAAACCAGAAGCTTCGCAGTCACCGGCGTTTCCACCGACGGAAGCAGCGTGAACTGCGTTGCCGCGCAAGGCTGCGACGATACTGAGCAGACCCTTGACATCACTCAATCGGGCGGCATGGCCCCCGGCCTGACCACCGTGTATGTGTTCGTCAGCGACAGCAGCGACACGGCCCTGTTGAGTTCAATGACCACTCATTCTCCATTGCCGTTAAACCTGAGCTCGTCGTGGACGTGGAGCCCCGCGGATCCCACCACCGATGATCCCTACTTCGAGAAGATGGCATCGCAGGGTCAGAGCTTCTTCCAGGCCGCTGGCGACAGCGGCGCATACCATGGCAATTCGGCATGGCCGTCGAATTCCCAGTACGTCATTTCGGTCGGCGGTACGGACTTGGAGACCCAAAGTGCGGGTGGTCCCTGGAAGTCGGAAACCGTTTGGTCTGACGGTGGCGGGGGTTATGGTACGAACGTTGACATCCCCTCCTGGCAGCAACTCCCCGGCGTAATCACCTCGAAGAATGAGGGGAGCACCACGTACCGCAACATCCCAGACGTCTCCGCAAACTCGAACTTCACGTTCTACGTCTGCGCCGACCAGGACGGTTGCACTGCGAATGAATACGGTGGAACCAGCTTTGCCGCTCCCATGTGGGCCGGTTACCTGGCTCTTGCCAATCAACAAGCAGCCGCCAACGGAAATGCGGCGCCCGGCTTCATCGATCCCGCAATCTATCCGCTGGGTCTCGGTGCAGGCTATGACACCGACTTCCACGATATCACCGTCGGCAACGAGGGCTTCCCGGCTGAGACTGGTTACGATTTGGCCACCGGCTGGGGCAGCCCCAACACGAACGGCCTGATCAATGCTCTGCTGGGATCGGGAAGCGGCGGAGCTGGAATCAGCTTCGCGCCGGCGTCTTTGTCATGGGGTAAGAAGGTCGTGGGCACGACCACCTCAGCAAAGAAGGTTGTTGTCACCAACAGCGGAACCGCGACGCTGAATATCACCTCGATTGCCATCAGCGGCGACTTCGCGCTGGCGACGGTTAAGGCGACCAAGAAAGTAACTCCTTGCGCAAACGGCAGCACGGTAGCTCCGGGCGCAACTTGCGAAATCGCGGTCACGTTCAGCCCGCTTACCGAGGGGGCACTGACCGGTGCGGTCACGTTCACCGACAATGCTGCCGGCAGTCCGCAGCAGGTAACGCTGAGCGGAACTGGCAAAGACTAACTAATCAACCAACTGCACCACAAGGGCGGGACTTCGGTCCCGCCCTTTTTTTGTCACTGCAGCCCATTCGACGTGGATTTTTTCGCCAAATGGCCGGTCCGGGCCGTACAGGATGCTCGCTCCCAAATGGGGGGTATCTAGTTCCTACTGGGATTACCAAGGTAATCTGATCTTCTTTTGCACTATTTTCCGTGATATAACCCCGTTAGCTGCTCGTCATGCTTGGGCTGGGAGCATCGTTGTTTTCTGGCCTCTTTTTCTGCTTCCTATAGAAGTGCAGACCGACAGCTGAGGAGGCGTTGTGTCAGAAGCGCGTACCGGAAAAAGGTTTCCGTTGCATTTGCCGATCAAGATTCACAGGGAAGATAGCGCGAACGACACCCATAGCGGCATGACTGGCGATCTCAGCGCCGCGGGCGTGTATATTCGCGCCGATGCTGCTCTCGAAGTCGGCTCGCCCGTAGAGTTTGAGATCACCCTGCCGCCCGAGGTTACAGGCGGCAAGGATAATGTTGTCATTCAGTGTCGCGGCCGCGTGGTGCGGACCGACGAGCCCCAGGCCAGCACCGAACCGGGAGATAGCCGGGGCGTTGCTTGTGTCATCGATTCTTACGAATTCGTTCGCAACAGTTAACCGGGAGCGATCCATGCTGAAGCTTATTTTGGCCGATAATCAGGCGATTTTCCGGGCCGGCATCGCCAAGGTGCTGGCCGTAGAAGACGAGATGCGGATTGTGGCACAGGCACAAACTGCCGAGCAGATGTTCATGGCGCTCGACAAGTTTCGCGCCGCGGTGCTGATCATCGCCGGAGGTTTTCACTCCGACTTCAATTCCGTCCTCTCCGCCGCCAACAAGAACAAGACCCGCGTCGTTGTGCTTGCCGATACTGGCGAAAGCGCGCAACGCTACATGGCGGCTGGCGCCCACGGCGTCGTCTACCGCAACGTCACCAGCCCCGCGCTCGTCGACTGTGTCCGCAAGATTGCCCGCGGCGAAAACTGGGTGCAAGACATGGCGGTGCCAAGCGAGTTGACCGAAAACGATATGGTCGGACTGCGCGTCCGCGACCGCTTGACGGCCAAGGAACTCCGCATCGTGGCGCTCATCGTTCAAGGCTACAAGAATAAAGAAATCGCCACGCAGCTCGGTACCACCGAGCAGGTGATTAAGAACTACCTGCGCAACGTCTACGACAAAATCGGTGTGTCAGACCGGCTCGAACTGGCCCTGTTCACCATTCACCATCGCATCCTGAACGAGGCCGCAGCCGCGACGGCGGCAGCCGCCATCCCGCAAGTGTCGCAGGCGGGAATCAGCAACTAGATCGCTTTCGCCAAACAATAAAAGGCCGCCCACGGGCGGCCTTTTCGTTTCTCCTTGGGAAAGTAGTATTCTGCTCGGTCGAAAATTATGACAACTATGAGATTCAAACCCAGGTTTTGCCGTTGGACTGCCTTCGCTGCAATGATTATTGGATCCACGGTTATAGCCATAGCAGCAGATCAGCCCGACGCCATCGACAAGTATGTCCAAGCGGAGATGGCGCGGCAAAAGATTCCAGGCCTGGCATTGCTGGTCTCACGCAGCGGCCGGGTAGTCCGCGCTCAGGGATACGGCCTGGCGAACGTAGAACTGCAGGTTCCGGTTAAGCCCGAGACAATCTTTCAATCTGGATCCATGGGAAAGCAGTTCACCGCGACTGCCGTCATGATGCTGGTTGAGGAAGGCAAGATCGGCCTGGAAGACCCGCTAACGAAATTCTTCCCCGACGCGCCCGCCGCCTGGACGCAGGTCACAATTCGCGAACTGCTCAGCCACAGTGCTGGATTCACCGACTATCCAAAGAACTTCGACATGCGCAAAGATTACACCGAGGCGCAAGTGCTCAAGATCGTCGAGGCCATTCCTCTCGCCTACACGCCGGGAACGCGATGGAGCTACAGCAATCTCGGCTACCTGACGCTGGGCATCGTGATTCACAAAGTCACGGGGGAATTCTACGGAGACTTTCTGCAAGAGCGCATCTTTCGGCCGCTTGGCATGAACACAACACGCATCATCAGCGAAGCCGACATCGTGCCGAATCGCTCAGCCGGGTACCGGCTAGTGAAAGGCGAATTGAAAAATCAGGAGTGGGTTGCGCCGACCGTAAACACGACTGCGGATGGAAGTCTGTACTTCTCCATTGAGGATCTCGCCAAGTGGGATGCGGCGCTCTACACCGACAAACTCCTGAAGCGATCGAGTCTGGAACAGATGTGGACTGTAGCCAAGCTCAAGAACGGCCAGCCTAACTCGGGCGATTACGGGTTCGGCTGGTTTATCGAGGCAAGGAACGGACATCGCATTGTGGAACACGAAGGCGCCTGGCAAGGCTTTGAGACTGATATTGTTCGCGAGTTAGACGACAAGCTGACTGTAGTTGTGCTGGATAACCTTGCGGACTCCGAGCCCAAAAAACTCGTGTATCACGTGGCGGAGATGTATCTCTCGGGCAAAGTGAAGTAAGAAGAGTGAACTAAAAAAAGAGCGAAGCGTCGCAGAATCCCGTCTAGAGACAACGCCGCCGCGAGCAAGATGGGCAAATCACTACACGATTTTCTCACCGACGCTCTTCGCCTGAGTGAACAGGTAGAGATAATCCGGGCCACCCGACTTCGAATCCGTCCCCGACATATTGAATCCGCCGAACGGATGCGCTCCCACCATCGCTCCCGTGCACTTCCGGTTGAGATAGAGATTGCCCACATGGAACTCCCGCACCGCGCGATCCAGCTTCTCGCGCGAGCTCGAATACACCGCACCTGTCAATCCAAATTCAGTATCATTGGCGATTTCGAGAGCATGGTCGAAATTCCGTGATTTGATTACCACCAACACTGGTCCAAAAATCTCTTCCTGCTCCAGCGTCGATTTAGCCGGAATGTCCGCAATCACCGTCGGCTGAATAAAGTATCCTTCGCCAGCCTTGGTATCACGCGCTCCGCCCGTGATCAGTCGTCCGTCTTTCTTCCCGATCTCGATGTAGCGCAATATATCGTTCATCGAACCTTCGTTAATCACCGCCGCCATGTTTGGGTTCATCGTCGGATCGCCAATGGTAATGCGCTCCACCCGCGTTCTCAGCTTCTCCAGAAACGTGTCGTAAACGCGCTCTGCGACAATGGCGCGCGAACATGCCGAGCATTTCTGCCCCTGGAATCCGAAAGCCGCCTGCGCCACACCTTCAACTGCCGAATCGATATCGGCATCAGCCTCGACAATGATGGCGTCTTTCCCACCCATTTCGAGAACCGTGCGCTTGATCCACATCTGCCCCGGTTGCTGCTGCGCCGCTGTCTGGTTGATGTGCAATCCGACCTCGCGGGAGCCGGTAAACGCGATGTAGCGAATCTTGGAATGCGCCACCAGCGCATCGCCAAAGCTGGCGCCGCCCCCCGGACACAGATTTACTACGCCCTCCGGCATGCCGCATTCTTCAAGCAGCTCCACAAACTTCGCCGCAATCGTCGGCGAATCGCTCGATGGCTTGAGCACAACCGTGTTGCCGCTGACAATCGAAGCCAGCGTCATGCCCGCCATGATGGCACAGGCAAAGTTCCACGGCGGAATCACGGCGCCGACACCCAGCGGAATGTAGGTCAGCGTGTCGCGTTCGCCCGGCAATTGCACGGTCGGCTCCGCCTTGGCAAAACGCAGGGCCTCACGTGCGTAGTACTCGCAGAAGTCGATGGTCTCGGAAATATCGGCATCGGCCTCAGGCCAATTCTTTGAAACTTCAAACACCAGCCATGCCATGTATTCCAGCTTGCGCTCGCGCATCACGTCGGCCACGCGGAACAGGAGCGAAGCGCGCTCCTCGACCGAAGTGCGGCTCCAATGCGTAAAGGCCTTCAAAGCCGCATTCACCGCCGGCTCCACGTGCTCCTTGCCCGCCTTCTGGTGGATTCCAACTACTTCCGATGGTTTCGCCGGATTGATTGAGCGGATCTTGCCCTCGGTCTTCGAGCGCTTGCCTCCAATGATCAGATCGTACTCGCGGCCCAGTTGTCCGCGCACTTTCTCGATCGCTGCGCGCATCTTGCGCACATTCTCTTCCCGCGTGAAATCGACAAATGCCTCATTCTTGAACGCGCCTTCATGTAGGCGAAGCTGTATGCGCGGTGGGGCTTCCATGGTGGCCATAAGTGTTCCCTTTCGAGGATTGTGATCGCAGGATTGCGAAAAGCCTATTTTACACCTTGGGGGCGTGCAGCACTCGCTCGCGAGATTCCATTCCCGGATCCTATTGCCGGCGCTGGCTGTCTCTGCGGCTAATAAACAACTGAATGAAAACTCCCGAAACCAGGGCACAGAGAAACGCAATCCACATCCATAGCACATTCCCCTGTCCCAGTCCGAGGCCGAAGACCAGAAGGGTCAGAAGGCTCATCACGGTGGTAAGAAAGGCTTTCAGTTTCCCGCCCAACCTTTCGCGATGTTCAATTCCAGCTCACTTCACCGAGGAGGAGCGTCCCAATTATGTTCCGTCTCCCAGCGGTGATCTCGCCCGTTCCACCACTGATGATATTTCTCCCAACAATGCTCCCGCTCGGCATTCAAATCGCGACGCCGATCATCGGCCGCATGGCTGTGGTCGCCATGGTCACGGATCGCTTTGTCCAGTTTGGCCTCAGCCTTTTCGATGTCGTGCTGGCACTTCTCCCTGCCATCCGCATGGAGAAGTGGTGTTGCTACAAACAACAAAAGCGCTGCCGAAACCAACGCTGCGAAGGCTGTTCTTACAAATTGTCTTTTCAAAGAGAGTCTCCCTTTACTTGTCGATGGTCCACTCTGCGCTTGGCAAATCTTACCAAAACTAGCCCGCGCCGCGCGATGCAATCATTGGATAGCACCACGAATAGCACCACGCTCTGAACCGAGCTTCGCGCGAGAGGACGTCTTTCCCTCACACCTTTACCGAATCCCGCCGCTCAGCAGGCACGTACTTCACTGCGGCGGTACGATCCAGTTTGTCCCAGGCGAACGGCTTGCCTTGAATGGCTCGCTTTAGCGTGCGAAACAGAACTAACGAAAATACCTGGCGATAGGCGAAGCGCTGCAGCCAGACTTGGCTGAGGAGCCACGCATCTTCTCGGGCCTCCGGCTGGCGGCGTTCCAGGGCGAAGGCGAGCGCCGAGGCCAGGAAGTCGATGACCAGAAACGCGAAGAAAAAAACCAGCAGCCTCTGGAAGCTCGCCGGATCGGTGGATTCAGGATGGAAGTACTTCTGAATGAAATACCAGATGACGCCCACCACAAACATCACGTCGATGAACGGCGAGACCAGCGGAAGCAGGATCTGAAAGATGAGAATGTTGGGCAGCGCGACGAATCCCAAAGCGCCTTTGCGCGCAAAAACCCCCTTGTGCTTGAAGACCGCCTGAAGGATCCCGAACGACCAGCGGAAGCGTTGGCGCATCAGCGCATTGGCGCTGGTGGGAGCTTCCGTAAAAGCAAGCGCTCGATCCTCGTATTCCACGCGATAGCCGTTACGCAACAACGCCATGGTGAGGTCGGCATCTTCAGCGACGGTATCCACGTGATAGGCGCCGGCCTCGCGAACGGGCGCCACGCGCCACGCGCCGATCGCGCCCGGCACCACGCTGACCGCGCCCATGGTGTTGAGCGCCCGACGCTCGAAATTCTGGCTGGTGATGTATTCCAGCGCCTGCCAGCGCGTCCAGAGGTTAACCCGGTTGCCGACTTTCGCATTGCCGGCGACAGCCGCAACTTTCGGATTGAGAAAGTGCGGCACGAGACGGGCAATGGCATCGGGGGCAATGATCGTATCGGCGTCGATACCAACAAAGATTTCGGCGTCGCCAATGTGCTCGAGTCCAAAATTAAGCGCTTCGGCCTTGCCGCCATTGGGCTTGGTAAGAATGAGAACGCGGCCAGCGGCTTCTTCTGCGGCAAAGGTGCGCCGCGCAATCTCCAGGGTGCGGTCCTTGGAGCCGTCGTCAATCACGATCACGCGTAGATTGGGATAGTCCGAATCGAGCGCGCCATGAATAGTGCGTTCGATGACTTTTTCTTCGTTATAAGCGGGAATGAGCACCGCGACCCGCGGCTGATAGGCGGCAATCTGTGCAGGGGTCCCGTACACGTGCGCGCGCAGCCGATCGTACATGGCGAGCACGCCCACGGAAATCAGGCGTCCGGTCATGAGAATATCGCCGAGGAAGAAAATCACCGTAATGCCGGTGATGGTCGCACTGAACAGCCAGAATCCGACCCAATTCAGGCGCGCAGCCCAAACCTGGTCTCTTCCAAGCGGAGGCATGACATCAGCTTTGGTCTTCCCCATCAGCTTATAAACCGGAACAAATTCAAATCCACGGGCACGGGCGCCATCGATAATCAGCGGCAATGCGAGCACTGTCCGTTCGCGATTGCCTCCCCCATCGTGCATGAGAACGATGTTGCCGCACTGCTGATCTGACGGCTGGCAAGGTGGCAAGTGACTCAGCACCGAAGCGGCAATCTGTTGCGGCGTGAGCGGAGGGTCGTCGCTCCAGTCGCGGGTGTCGAGCTTGTTGCCAATGGTGATGTAACCCATGCTCTGTGTGACTTCAAGCGGCTTTACCTGGTCCTCGGTGTCGGGCTCGGCGTCCACCGAGTAAGGCGGACGAAACAGGATGGTGCGGATGCGGAGCTGGCTCGCGAAAAGCTGCTCGGTGAGATTCATTTCCACTTTCATGTAACCCGAACCAATCGAGCTGATGTCGGGATGCGTGAAGGTGTGGTTGCCAATCTCATGGCCTTCGCGGAAAATACGCTGCGTCAAACTGCCGAACTTCTCTGCCTGGATTCCAATGAGAAAAAACGTTCCCGGCACATGTTCGCGTTTGAGCACATCGAGAATCTTCGGTGTCCACTCGGGATCGGGACCGTCGTCAAACGTCATGGCGAGCTCGTCCTTGCTGGCGCCGTAGCGAGCAACGCGATACGGCTCGGGCAGACTCTTGAACTCTTCGCCATCAATGAGGCCAGTCTTGTTATCGATCGACAGAGTGCGTTCGCCGTCGGTTGGTCTCGCCTCGATATGCAGGATTTCGCCGCTACCTTCCATGTCGACATCTTGCCCTGGGGGAACGTCCTTCAAGCGATCCGAAGCATTGGCCTCGCCCGGCATATCCCACACGCGCCACAGCGAGCGGTCCTCGGCACCAAGTCTCCACAAGGCGAAGGTCTGGATGCCAACCGTCTGCGCCGCGCGCATCTCGTTCAGAGCCGTGACCGCATCAAGAAACCAGACATCGTGTTGAAAATTATCGTCGTCTTTGTAGCTGAAATGCGGATTGAGCGCGTCACCATCGAAGTCAATGTCTTCCTCGGCATCGCGCGATCCGATCCAGGCTTCCTGCACCGACACGCTCTTGTCCGCTTCGCTTGGCGGCAGCTTGCCTTTTTTGGGCCGCTCGACCCAGTCATACCCGTAGTTGCCGATGGCGCAGATGAGCTTCTGTTTCGGAATCTCTTCGAGCGCCGAGTCAAGGTTGTCGCTAAACCAATCCTGCGAAGCAACCGGGCCGGGAGCGCCTCCGGGATAATGCTCGTCGTAGTTCATGATGACGACACCATCAGCGGCCGCCGAAATCGCTTTGTAATCGAAATCAACGTTACGTACTTGAACGCTGACGTAGAGTTTCATGCCTTTGGCGTGCAGATCCGACGACAGTTCGTTCAACAGCGCGATGTATCCCGGCTGACCTTTTTTCGGGAACGATTCGAAATCAATCATCAGCCCCCGATAGTGATCGGTGGCCAGAAAAATTCCCACTTCCCGCCGAAAATTGGCGCGCGCCTGCGGGTTGTTCAGAAAATCGACAATACCCGGAATAAAGTCGATGCCGTCAAAGTTCTGCACCACGGGGAAAACTTCCATCTCCGTGTCTTCGGCCTTCAGAAACGGCATGACTTTATCGTCCACGGCGTGGACCTTTTGTCCTTGAATCACGTCGAAGGTTTTGTTGGTTTCAGGATCGGAAGCCTGGAGATGTCCGTCGCCGCCGAGCACTTGCAGCCAGGTGGGAAAGAGCAGATCGATCTGGCGCGCATACTCGCGCAGCGAAGAAAAACTGGCCGGGTCCCACGAAACATAGAATGCGGCGCGCACTCCCTGCTCGGAATTCAGCGTCAGTTGCGACGGAGCCTTGTGAACTGGATGGCGGTGCCCCGTGCGGGCAAGCGTCGCCAAGCGGCGCTTTTCGCGGGCCTTGGTCTTTTCGTCTTCTTTCAGTGCGTGGTAAGGTTTCTTTTCTGTGAGCCATGAGAGGTCAGGAAAAGGATCACTGCGCAGCGCGCTATAGATGAAAAAGACAATCAATAAAGAAAAAGCGATAGCCGCAGCGTCGACAAAGCGTCGTATGCGCTTCCAGCGGGCTTGCAAGGGATCGTAAAAGACCTGTTTGGCCATTCGTCGTTGTACTTCATCCTAAGGTGAGCAGCGCAGGGGGTCAAACGCTTCTGGAGTCAGCCCGTGCAAACGAGTGCCAGGGAAAATCGTAGGATTCACGATATATTCTCAACGTGCTGAACTTGCTGCGCGAACATCGCCGGTTTTTTCTTGGCTTAACCCTGGCCGGCTTGGCGTTACGCCTGTTTTTCTTCTTCCACTTTCCCCAAATTACCGATGACTCGCGGGTTTATGCCGACGTTGCCGCCAACTGGCTGCAACACGGCATCTACGGACAAACGCAGAGCAGTCACCCGGAACTCCCAATCGTCCCGATTGATGCGCGACTCCCTGGATACCCAGCATTTCTGGCGGTGATCTTCTGGTTGTTCGGGCCGGGCAACTTCAAAGCGGTAATTCTGGCGCAGATCCTGATCGATCTGGGCACCTGCCTGCTCGTAGCCGACCTCACGCGGCGAATGGTTTCTGGACGAGCGGCGAGGATTGCGTTTGTGCTCGCGACTCTGTGTCCGTTTCTAGCAAATTACGCCGCCGCCGAACTCACCGAGACTCTAGAGATTTTTTTTACCGCGCTCGCCCTCGATTGCGCGGTCGCGGCATTGGATAGAGTACCGGAGATCCGCGCGCGCAAGTTTTGGCTGGGTAGCGGCATCGCAATTGCCGCCTGCATTCTGCTGCGTCCGGACGGCGGCATTTTGCTGGCGGCCATTGCGCTCTATTTGGCCGCATTCGCCTGGAAACATCGCCGCCACAGAGAAAGCCTCAGAGGCACGCTGGGTGCTGGCATTGTCGTCGCACTCATTGCCCTCGCTCCACTGATCCCGTGGACCATCCGTAATTTTCGTACGCTTCATCACTTCCAGCCGCTGGCCCCGCGTTATGCCAATGACGCCGACGAACTCGTGCCGCGTGGCTTCAACCGCTGGGTAAGAACCTGGATGGCCGACTATGTCTCGGTGCAGGAAATCTACTGGAACGTCTCAGGCAGCAACATCGACCCGCAAAAACTGCCGTCGAGAGCCTTCGAGAATGCCGCGCAAAAAGAGGCAACTCTCGCCGTGATCGCCGACTATAACGATGGCCAGGACATGACTCCGGATCTCGATGCGCGCTTCGCCGCGATTGCCGCCGATCGCATTCGGGCTCATCCCGTTCGCTACTATGTGACTCTCCCCGCTCTGCGTATTGCCGACATGTGGCTGCGTCCACGAACCGAGTTGCTCCCCCCGGACCCGCGTTGGTGGGAGTTCGATGACGAACCCGTACAGTCAGTCGTAGCCGTGAGCTTCGGCCTGCTGAACCTTGCGTATATCGCATTCGCGCTCGCCGCACTGTTGTCGGGAGTGCGGGAAATTCGTTGGGTGGGGTTGCTGATAGTTTTCCTGCTGCTGCGCTCGGCGTTCTTGGGTACGCTGGAAAATCCAGAACCGCGCTATACGCTGGAGTGCTATCCGGCAATCTTTGTCCTGGGTGCGGCGTGGCTAAGCAGATTCGCAAGACGCTCGCCGGCCTGATTCTTCAACTGTTGCAGGGGTTAAGGCTGGCTCTTAGCTCAGCGGCGAGTCGGTCATACGAAAACGAGTGCGCACGTGCTCGGAAAGCAGCTCAATGGCTCCGCGGTTGGCCACCGGATCGGCTTTCGCCAGATATTTCATCGCTTCGACCAGCATCTTCTGGCCGTCCACATAGCGCGGATCGGAGGTGCGCTCGCGCTTCTTGCGCGATAGATCAGGAGGGACGGTGATCGTGAACAATTTGGCCATGCTTTTTCCAAGCTTCTTTCGCAGTATATAGTCCGAGGCAGCCTTTTTCAGCTTGTTTCTGTGGTTCCCCGTTTCGCGGGCTATGTGCCGAAAAACATGGCGGCCGTAGAGAGGAGGCTTGGGGCTTCTCCCACCGCCAGGGAAGCCGACTCTGGCACTGTTTCCATCTATCCCGGCGGCGGACCAAATTTTGTTTTCTTGGTCGTTTTCAGTTTGAAAGCGCCATCCGGCAGTTTTTGATTGATCTTGATATCAGAATATTTCGCGAGTCGGTAATCGCCGCCCAGGGGATTCTTGGGATCGGGCTGAAAAAACTGCTGCTGCACTGAAATGCCGTGTGCGGGATCAATCCAGAGCAGAATGCGTGCGATAAAATCGTGGCGTACGCGATCCGACTTGGGAATCAACTCCATTTTTTCGGCTTTGACGCCGCTAACCGTCTCTGACCCCAGATATCTGATGTCGTACGATTTCTGTAAGTCGTGCCCGCTGCCTCCGAAGCCGAGCACAAGGTAGCTTTCGACATCGGCCCGATTCTTGCCCGGACTGTACTCGTTAACCTCGTCGGCTTTGGGCAAGTACACTTCAACCTTGCCGCCGGTGTAGCGGACGTACTTCAAATCCGGCGCGGCAAAATCGACCGCCATTTCTACATCAGCGCCTTCGCGGCGAAAGTAAATCGTACCCTTTTCGGTTTCGGTTTCGTCGACAACCTTCTGATATTCGTCCCAAACCACGCTGGCTTCGGTAGTCTTGAAATTCTTGGCGGCGGAATCCATAGCGGCAAGCACGCGCTCCAAAGCAGCGGATTCGCCCACCGTCTGCGCGGGAGCGATCGCCGAGCAAAGCCAGGCTGCGGTCGTTAAGAAAAGTATTTTGAGAGAAACTCTCATCGACAACCTTAGGGGTTCGAAGCTACAAATTTCGATCTACTCTTTTTCCACCCAGACCTTGTAACTCATCGGCTGTCCAGAGGGACCTTTAACCGTCTCATACCTCGTAATACTGACTGCTCCGGAAATCGGTTCAATGATTTGTTCCAGTTGGCGGCGCACATCCTGTCCCGCTGCCGTGTTCACAGCCGACGCCTGGATCTGATAAATAAACCCGCCCTGCGGGTCGGGAATCACCGCCACGCCTGTTAGGTGCGGATTACGCTCGACTGGTTTGTCTTTAAAGTTGACGTAGTGCGGCGTCACAAAAATAAAAAGAAGAATCAGCGTAACCATGATGTCGTAGTGCAGGCTGCCCCGCTCATACGACCAGAGAATGTATCCGCGGATTGTGCGCCAGATCGCGCCCATGGGAGAGACGGTCATATCCAGCGCCGTCGAGGCTTCGGGTTGCTGCCAGTGTATTTGGGAATTCATGGGATATCAATCTCCGCTTACCGCAGCGCCGAAATCCGGTCTGTGCCCATGTAGGGCTGCAGCGCTTCCGGAATCCGCACGCTGCCGTCAGCCAGCTGATAATTCTCAACAATCGCAACCCACGTCCGCCCGACCGCCAGCGCGCTGCCGTTCAGCGTGTGCAGAAACTCCGTCTTGCTCTTGCCCTCCGGACGATACCGGATGTTCGCCCGCCGCGCCTGAAAACTCTCAAAGTTCGAGCACGAAGAAATCTCGCGAAACAGGTTCTGCCCCGGCAGCCATACTTCGATGTCGTAAGTCTTAGCCGCGGAAAACCCAATATCGGCAGTGCAGAGTGTGACCACGCGATAGTGCAGACCGAGCTTCTGCAACACGGTCTCGGCGTTGTGAGTCAGCTTTTCCAGTTCATCGTAAGAAGTTTCAGGGCGCGCGAACTTCACCAGTTCCACTTTTTGAAATTGATGCTGCCGAATGATCCCGCGCACGTCCTTGCCATACGAGCCGGCCTCACTGCGAAAACACGGAGTGTACGCGGCCAGCGAGACCGGCAACTTCGCGGCATCCAGAACTTCGTCCCGATAGAGATTTGTTACTGGAACCTCGGCCGTTGGAATCAGCCAAAGATCCTTCTCACCGTGCGGCACACGAAACAAATCCTGCGCAAACTTCGGGAGCTGCCCCGTCCCATACATCGACTCTGAATTCACCAGATATGGCGGAAGTACCTCTGTATATCCGTGCTCGCGCGTGTGCAGATCGAGCATGAAATTGGCAAGCGCCCGTTCCAGCCGCGCCCCCAGCGCCCAGTACACGGCGAAGCGAGCGCCCGACATTTTTGCGGCGCGCTCCAAATCTAGGACTCCCAGTTGCTCGCCGAGTTCCCAGTGCGGTTTGGGCTTAAAATCAAACTGCGGAGGCGCTCCCCATCGCCTCGCTTCCACGTTGTCCGCTTCGCTCTTGCCTACAGGAATACTGTTGTTGGGAAGATTCGGCAGCGAAGTCAGGATTTCGTGCAGCCGCGCCTCCTGCTCCGCCGCCTTTTTTTCAGATTCGGCAATCTGCTCGCGGAGTTCTTTCGTTTCGCTGATCTGGGCCGAAGCGTCCTGCCCGCTCTTCTTCAGTTTTGCGATTTCCTCGGAAGCCCGGTTACGGCGCGCTTGCAAAGTCTCCGCCGCGGTAATGGCCTGGCGGCGTTCGCCATCGATGGCACGAAAATCTTTCAACACCTCAGCCGGATTCATTCCGCGCTGGCGCAGTTTTTCTTCCACGAGCGGAAGATTGTCGCGAACAAAATTCAGATCGAGCATCGTCCTTTAACTTTAGCTGAAAAATGCGGTTCCGTGCAGTCGCACGCTCTATATATGAATTGTCGTCCCGAACAGAGTGAGGGTTCTGCAGCTTTGCAGAGGATGAGATTTCCCTCGCTCCATCGAGGTCGACAACATGAGGTTGACAACACGGTGAGGTAAACTAGCTCGCAATGAAACTTCCCCGTTCCCTGTATGTGCGACTGGCCTTCCGCGGCCTGGCGCTGGCGCTGCTCGCCTCCATCTTCTTGTGGACATCTCCGGCTGCTTTCGGCTCTGCCTACGACGCCCACCCCAAGCTCGTCGTTGTCATCGTCATCGACCAGTTCCGCGGCGACTATCTGGAGCGCTATCATGACCAGTTTGGCGAAGGAGGCTTCCGCGTGTTTCTCGATCGTGGCGCTTATTTCACCGACTGTAACTACGATTACGCCAATACTCGGACCGCTCCCGGACACGCCACCTTGTTCACCGGCAGCTACACCAGCGGCCACGGTATCGTCGCCAACGAATGGTGGGATCCGCAGAAAAAGAAACGCGTCACGTCAGTCGAAGACGACGCCACGAAGCTTGTTGGTATCGAGAGTTCCGCACCTGGAGCATCCCCACATAATCTGATGAGCGACACCCTGGGCGATGAGTTGAAGCTGGCGACCGGCGGCAAATCCCGGGTCTTCGCAATTTCGCTAAAGGATCGAGCCGCAGTCCTGCCCGCCGGATTTTCAGGTGATTCCGCTTACTGGATTGATCCCAAGAGCGGCGCATGGATCACGTCTGCTTATTACCGGCCCGATCTTCCCGACTGGGTGCGCAATTTCAACGGCGGCCATCGCGCTGACAAATATTGGAACCGGGAGTGGAAGGACAGGGATGGAACCCTCCTCGGCTCAACCAAGCCGCGCACCGGCAAAGACGGTGCACCTGCCAGCTTCTACGAGGTGATTGGCTCGACTCCGTTCGCGAACGATTACCAGATGGAGTTCGCCAAGGAACTGGTTCTGCATGAGAAACTAGGTGCCGGCCCCACCACCGATCTTCTCGTCATCAGCCTCTCTGCCAATGATATTCTCGGACATCAGGTTGGTCCCGATTCTCCAGAGATGAAAAGCATGGCGCTTGAACTCGACCGGAGTTTGGCCGAGTTCATCGACTTCCTCGGTCACCAGATCGGGATGGCCAATGTCTGGATGGCGCTCTCCGCCGATCATGGCATTGCGCCACTTCCAGAATTCGCCAAAACTCTGCGCTTGCCCGCGGCCAACCTCGATTCAAAAGCGTTACGCGAACAGATCGATTCCCTGCTCTCGAGAAAATATTCCAAGAAAGCCGATTACCTGCGCGATCTCGATTACCCGATGGCATGGCTGAATGAAGAAGCATTCGCGGCCGCTGGCGGAAACGAAATCAGCGCTGAGATCGACGCGGGCGAGGCCCTCAAACAGGTCGGATTCGCAGGATACTTCACAAAATACAGGTTAGGACAGGGAACCTCGATTCCGGATACCGAACTCGGTCGCCGCTACGCGCATAGCTACTCGCCCGAAGGCGGATGGTACGTGATGGGTATTCCGCGCCCATTCCAGGTAGGGACGACGAAGGGCACCGATCACGCCACTCCTTTTTCGTACGATACCCACGTGCCACTAGCTTTCTACGGCCTGGCGTTTCAGCCCGGAATTTATCGGACCCACGCCGAGCCTATCGACCTCGCCGTGACCCTGGCATCGTTGCTGGGCGTCAACGCGCCCGCAGCCGCGACAGGAAGAGTGCTGACTGAGGCGCTCGCGCCTGCGCATCACCCGGGAATACCGCCCCCAACACCGACCGCGCTAACCCCACCCAGCGGAGCGCCACAATGACGCCGGTCTCCAATCCTGACCTGCGCGTCAACCTCTGCGGCCTCGAACTGAAGAATCCGATCATCGCCGCGTCCGGCACCTTCGGCTATGGCATCGAGTTTGAAGACATCGTGCATCTCGACCGTCTCGGCGGACTGGTCGTCAAAGGTCTCTCTAAGGAACCGATGACGGGAAATCCTCCGCCCCGCCTCTACGAAACCGCCGCCGGAATGTTGAATGCCATCGGCCTGCAGAACATCGGGGCACCTGCGTTTCTCACCGAAAAGCTCCCGGCGCTCCGCGAGAAGAAAAATGTGGTCGTGTTTGCCAACGTCTTCGGTTACACGCGCGCCGATTACGATCAAACGATTGAGATCCTCAACCAGGGCGAAGGCATCGCCGCGTACGAAATCAACGTATCTTGCCCCAACACAGCGCATGGAGGCATTCAGTTCGGCAGCGACCCCATGCTGCTCGATGAGGTAGTGCGGACGGCCAAGCGTGTGGCCACAAGACCGATCATCGTCAAACTTTCGCCCAACGTGACTTCGATCGCGCAAATGGCCTATGTTGCGCAAGAAGCCGGAGCCGATGCTATCTCTCTCGTGAATACGTTTCTGGCAATGGCCATCGATCCGGAAACGCGCCGTCCGCGTATTGCCAACGTCACCGCCGGACTCTCCGGCCCAGCCATCAAACCAATCGCTCTGCGCATGGTTCACGATGCGGCCCGCGCCGTGAAGATTCCGGTGATCGGTATGGGCGGAATCGCCACTCCAACCGATGTAGTCGAATTTATGCTCGCTGGGGCCACTGCCGTGCAGGTGGGAACGGCGAGTTACTTCGATCCGGTAGCTACCGAAAAACTGGTAGAGGAGTTGACCGAATATTGCCGCGAACGGAGGATCGAACGGATCACCGAGTTAACTGGAGGGTTATTGACTGAGTAAATTCTCTGGCGGTTAAGCGTTGGAACCTGACGCCCCTACCCCGAAACCGTCTCTATCGCCCGCTAGCGTGCCAGATCGATCCCGGAGACTGATAATTCATCCCTTCGCCCCATACAATGTGCGTATCTCCGTGGCGATCGATCGCCAGTCCAAAATAGTCGCCAAATGGAAAGCGGAACCCCTGCTTGCCGATATAGCTATAGCCGGACGCGTAGCCAGAGATACGGACTTCGTCTCCCCATGTCGCGCCGCCGTTGCTCGAGCTGCGATAGTAGGTATTCCAGTATGGCGAGTTACGTTTATCCATCCACGCGATGCGTACGTCGCCGCCGTTGGCGGCCACAATCGCCGGGAAGGCATGTTCTACGCCGGATCCAGCAGTAGAAATATTGGCCCGCGGAAGCCAGCTTTCTCCGCCATTGGTTGAGGAGGAGAAATAAATTCGCTGTGATCCGAGCGGCGCGCGGCCCGCACTCCAGAGCGCGTAAAGAGTTCCAGCGGCGTCGGTCGTAAGCGCAACCTGCGCTCCCAGATAACCTTCGCCACACTCTTCATCTTTGCAGCCGGGCGCTGCCGCAGAAACGTCCAGAAGACTCGGAGTCCACGACTTGCCCGCATCCGCGGACCTGGCCACATACAGGTTGACCGAGCCGCGCGCTCCTCCCGCCTTGGAGTAGGAGGCCCATCCTAGATACGCGTTGCCTGAGGGATCGACCGCGGCCGAGCCGAGCAGCGACCATCCGGGACGGCTTTCCGCATTCACACGGACCGGTGCGAAACTGCGCCCGCCATCTTGCGACGCTGCGACCCAGACTTCTTCTTCATGATTAAAAGCCACGAGAACGTTCTGTCCGCGCACCGCGAGGGCAGGCTTGTCGAGTTCTTCCTGGCTGCGGGCTGCAACCGCAAAAGACCAGGTGGCGCCAGCATCGATCGACTTCGCCAGAATCACTGCCTGTTTGCCGTTTTGCAGCCACGCCGCGTACACGGTACGGCGATCGGCGGGGTCGACTGCAATCTGTGCGTCGAATTGCCCCGAACCGGTTTCGAGCATCACCCGCGGCGTCTGCCAGGTCTTGCCATCATCGTCGCTGGCAGTTAGCAGCATGCTGGGCACGCTGCAATCCTCGCAATCGGGCACCCGCCCGTACTGGGGATAGAGAACGTAAATCCGGCCCGCGCCATCGGCCGCAACAGATGGCTCCCACTGGTCCCCAGTCATCTGACCGATCCGGTTCTGCCCTGAAAACACCGGCGGCGCAGCCCAAGCCAGACTGGCGAGAGCACACAGCAGGACCGCGAGTTTGGGAACGCTGGAGGACATGGTACGGTTTTGATGCAAAAACCTATGCTATATACCAGGCGGGGGGCGAAACTCAACCCTGGCTACAGAAACTTTAGCCCGAAGCCGCATCCAGGTCAACCTGCGACCGACCAACAACGGGCAAACCACAGTACCCTAATACTTTGTGCACTCTCTTGCTGCCTGACCCTCTCTCCTTGGTGCAGCCAGGCCATAGTGCAGCCAGGCCATCATCTCCATCGGTCGCGCTTCCCCCATGACAATGGACGCGCCTTGAACGGAATCGTGAGCCGAAACAGGCGCAGAACTCGTTTGACCGCCTACGCAGCGCGTCTAGACCGCGGTCAGCAGAATGGGCGCGCCGGACGTCACGACAAGCGTGTGCTCGAAATGCGCCGAAAGCGCGCGGTCACTGGTGCGCACCGTCCAACCATCTTTGTCGGTAAACACGCTACCCGTGCCGCTCGAAATGATCGGCTCGACCGTAATCACCAGCCCTTCGTTCATCACCTGTCTGGCCTGCGGGTCGGGATAGTTGGGGACGTGCGGCAGCTCATGAATGGTGCGCCCTATGCCGTGTCCTCCCAATTCGCGAATGACGGCGAACCCCGACCTGCGCACTTCGCGTTCTACCATCCTTCCAATCTCAAACACCCGAAATCCCGCGCGCGCCACCAGCATCGCCTTCTGAAACGCCCGTTCCGCGCAAGCCAACAATTTCTCAGCCTGGGCGCTCACGCGGCCCACCGGGACGGTAATGGCAGCGTCGGCCATGTAACCGTCCTTTTCAACGGTGACGTCGAGTTTCACCAGATCGCCTTCCTTGAGCCTGCGCTCGCTTGGAATTCCGTGGACTGCCTCATCGTTGAGGCTGATGCAACTGGCGCCGGGAAACTGATAAACCATCGACGGAGCGGAACGCGCTCCATTCTCCTGCATAATGCGAGCACCGATTTCATCCAACCATCGTGTGGTAACGCCCGGACGCACTTCTTCCTTCATGGCGTCCAACACCAGCCGCACAACCCGGCCAGCGGCTCTTAAGGAAACTAATTCCTGCTCATCCTGAATACTCAACGCTTGACTCCTTTCACGCCGAGATCATTAAATAGAAGCTAACCTATTCAGGAACACTTGGGATAGTGAAGTGCATCAGCGAGTTCCCTGGCAGAATTGGGAGAGTGATTTCGTTATTTCAGGCCAAGCCCGCCGTTAAAGTGTTGGATGACTCCATAGCACTCACAGGCAGCTTCTTCAAGGCTTTTGCGGTTCAATAACCGCACCGTGCCACGCAGATTTTCGATCAATCCCGCATCTTCCAGGACGGCTGCCGCCAAACTCACGCTGGGTCGTCCGGTGCCGAGCATCTGCGCTAGAAAATCGTGGGTTAGCGGAAGCAATTGCGAATCCACGCGATCCTGACACATCAGGAGCCAGCGAGCCAGCCGCTGGTCAATTTCGTGCAGCCGATTACAAGCGGCAAGCTGGGCGACCTGCATGCCGTGCACCAAGGCGAAGCGGCAGAGTTCCGCCCGCAGGTGCGGGGCACCGTGCAGGATATCTTGAAAAACTTTCGCCCTGATTCGCAATCCCGTTCCAGACATTTGCATGATGGAGCGAAAGATTCCCCGTCGCAGGCCCATCATCAGGGACATTCCTACCATTCCCTCCTTACCGACGATGCCGACTTCGACGCTCCTTCCATCATGGTTGAGAGCAACCAGAGAAATCATTCCCTCATTTACGAAATAGGCAAAATCAATCTTCGCTCCTGGCTCGTGAAGGATTTTATATTGCGGCAGTTCCACGGGCTCCAGATGAGGCCGCAGCAGGCTGTACTCATCATCCGGAAGCGATAGCAGAATTACGTTGCTCACCGCCTTGCCCGTTATATCGGATCGAGCGCCGGGATGAAGCGGGGATGGCTTGATCCGTCTTATCGCTTTGCTCACGATTGTGTTTGCCTTCGCCAAAGGGTCCACACCCAATTCGATGCGACGACCAACGCCGGTTCAAGTCAAAGAACCTGTAGCAACGACCACATTCCTAGCGGATATTCGCCGGGATTTCAGGGGAGAATAGACGGCGAACATTCTCAGCCGTTTTCCCCACCCGAAGCATGGTGCCAAGCCGCGTCGAGTTCCCCTGCAGATGCCGCCGAGAAAGTTTCGCCAGGCGCACGAAAAACGACTAGCTCTCTTCACCGGCCCGATTGCTGCCTTGGAGACGTGCGTCTTTCGCACTCAGGATGTCGTTCAGTTCTTTGACCAGAGCAAGGAACCTTCGTCGATCCTGTTCCTTATCGATAAGCGCACAGAGTTCGCGAATCCGTTCACTGTCTGCGTTATTCATAGTGACTGACGCGGCAGTATTGCAGTCGGCGCCATGTTTGGTATGTTCGATGTCGAACACTGATTTGAAACTCTGCATGAGAAGTCAGCGGTTGCGGGCTGGTGAGACGATCAGTGGGTTATTGACTGTTATGGCTCAATGCCGGGCGAACCCGAAGAAAAATCTGGAAAGAGACGGGATTGCCCCCGTACGCGGAGTCCAGGGCCTCAGGCTTCGAGTAAAACGTGAAGTCGCCACCGACAGCTACTTGCCAAAGATGACTTTGGATAAGATCGTGCGCGCCACCGAACGTGTAAGCGCCAATCCGATAACTCGGCAGCAGCGGATTGTCGGGAAACAATTCATCTTTGTCGACCAGCTCCATACGCGTAAAAAGATAGTTGCGCAACTTGAAGTTCGCCGTCGATTCCAGCAAATATCCGTTCAGATTATGGTCATCAAAAACGTTATGCACTCGCCCCCAGACGAGTGAAGTCGCCCACGACCCTTGGTTGAACGGCCGCACATACTCGATCGACGCCGTCTGCCGCCGCTGGCTACCAGGTTCCAGGGCCTCGGGATGCTCAAGCCGTCCGTAGCTGTACTGCGCCGTCCAATTCTTGGAGGCGGCAACACTCAGCCGCGCCGACCATGAGTCAAGCGGAGCAAACTGAATGGTGTAGCGCTTCTCGTCGGGCTCCCGCCCGTTAAAAACCGACCCTTCAATCTTGAACCGGCTGATGCGCAATCCAGTAGTGAGCACTCCAAAGCTCGTATGGGTGGAATCCTGTAGATGATGCGACAGCGGAGCCATCGGCAGCTCCGACGCGGACGCGCGGTGCATGAAGGCGACTGGACCAAGCGCCGGCTCACCCGCCGCCGCGCCGTAAAACTCCCACGAAAGTTTGAGCTTGCTTAGAGCTGAGACCGGAATGGCGATCGGATGTGTGTAATCCAACGACAGCTCCGCGAAAACGTTATGGGGATGCTGGTGATCGACCAGCGCCTGCCCATGATATGTTTCGCCCGTCTGGAACAATTCCGGAAAACCCGGATGCGGCGAAGTCAGCGACTCGGCGGAAAACATCTCGCGAAACAGAATGCCGCCACCTCCCACTTCGCGCCGCTCCATCAGCATCAGCCAGTTCACCGATTCGGCTTTGCCTTCGCCGCGCGGTCCGCCCTGCTGGTTGTAATCCACAAATACGACGCCGTGCGCCATCACGTCCCACGCCCCGATCGTTTTCATCCACATCGGTTCCGACGTCGCCGCCGGCTGCCATTCCGTGCCCGAGCCATCCTCTGGAGACGGCATCCAATCGGGCTCGGACATATCCATTTTCGTGCCCGCCATGCTCATGCTCCGCATGTCCGTAGTTGGATCCGGCCGCTGCTGAGAATCGCTCCCCGCCATCTCCTGCGCTTCCGAGCAAGATACCGACATAGCGATTAAGAAAAAGCACAGAATAAAAAGACGCACGCCACACTCCTCCGCATAAAGCTCCGCTCACATTTGCGATCTGGATGTTTTGCGAATGATTGAACTGCGGAGGAGCCCTAGACGCGCAGCGGAGTGAGTCCCGGAGAACCGGAGGAGACCACAATGGACAGAAGCAGCCCACACGATCCGGACGCCGCCAGCGCGGGTTCGGCCGACGTCCCAACAACTAATGTTTCGGCGGAAGGTTGCGTGACGAAAGCCGCCCGAACAATGGCCGTGTCATGGCCCGTCAGGCAACAGTGATTATTACCTGGAGGCGAAGACGGCCGCTTCGGAAGACTTCTTTCGCCGTGTAAGTGGCAGCCCGTCGAGCGTCCGCCATCTGTGGCGCCAGGATTAACCTCGGCCCAGCCGCTGCTCGGCAAGCTCGCGATCGCGAGCGCAGCGATTAACACCAGCCTAACGATTTTCGAACCGAAGATCATTACTCCAACCAGGTTACTCTACCTAAGTTGATTACGACCCCGTCAGCTTCGCGCGTAATTCTTCTGGCAGACGGTCACGGATCTCAGCCGGCAGGCGATCATGCACGTGTCGCGCTCCTAACATGGCCACATCGGCCATAACCGTCGGCGCTGGAGTCGCCACGGCCACGACGAGCCAGATCAGGGCCGACAGCGCAAAGCCTGCCAGCGCACCCACCTCCAGCCAAACCGCGTGTCGCGGTCCAAAGTGTCGAATCACTGCGAACGCCAGCAGAAAAACAGCCGCCGACGCTGACGCCAACGCGATCAGAGAAATATCGATGATGCGATGCAGTTTCTGGCGGCTGCGGCAGCGCTCGCACTCGGCAAAGTGCAACTCGTAATCACCCCGCATCTCGGGCGCCAAGCCGGAGATATCATAGCGCCATCCGGCAAGGATTTTCCCTACAATCGGTTCAACGCACTCGCTCATAAGAGGTCAAAACCAGAGAGGCTATAGCCGGATGGATTCGAGAACTTCAGTCTGGGTTGCCAGCAGCACGCGGTTGGCCCACAACCCCTGACAGCCGCCCAGCGCCTGCTCTGCCGACACTCGCGCTCTTTCGGGATGGTTATTCTGCTCAGACAAATGTGCCAGGACGATATACTCGGCACCTCCATCATAGTCGCTGGTGAAGAATTCCGCGAGAGCCTCATTCGAAAGATGCCCGACCCGGCTCATCACCCGCTGCTTTACCGACCACGGATAGGGCCCCGAACGCAGCATCTCCGTGTCATGGTTGGACTCCATCACTAATACGCTGCAGCCGCGCAGGTGGTTCCGTACGTTAGATGGCATGTAACCGAGATCGGTGGCAAAACCGATCTTCACGCCTTCCGCGCGAAACGTGAAGCCCACAGGATCGATGGCATCGTGCGGAATTGTAAACGGCATGATCTCGATATCGCCCACACGAAAGCCGCGGCCGGCGGAGAAATGTTCCGATTTCGGCAATTCAGGAATAACGCCTTCGGCGTCACGCACCGCGCGGCTCCAGGCTTGATGGGTCGGCGCGCTTAGAAACACAGGAACGCTCAGCTTTTTCGCCAGGCGCTGCAATCCGGCCACATGATCGGAGTGCTCGTGGGTAATTACGATGGCGGAGATTTCTTCGACGCGCTCTCCCAGCGCCCTCAGCCGCTTGAAAGTCTCTCGACCCGAGAGACCGGCATCCACCAGAATGCGTGTTGTGCTCGTAGCCACCAACGCGCAGTTCCCACGACTGCCGCTTGCCAGCACCGAAACCGACACCGCCATATACCCGTAGCTTACTCCGACCTGCTGTGGAAACGGCAACGCTTTTTCGTGGCCCGTACCTTTGGCGGAACTTCACTTCTTCACAAATAGATTGTCCACCACGCCCCGCCCCACCGCTCCGCCGACCGCACCCGCGATTCCCGGCAGAAAGGCAAGAAACGATTCATACACTTGCGCTCGTTCCGGCTTCTGCGAAAGAAAAACGTAGGCCAGCCCATCTACGATCGGCACGAACACGCCGATTATCACCACCCAGCGCCACGGCTTTCGCGGACTGAGAAATCCCAGCAGCATATTCGCTGCCAGCACGGCCATCGCCGTCATCAGCAGATCGCCGACTTTGATGTCTAACCACCCCGTACCGATCCCAGCCAGCGCCGCCAGCAAATAATAAAATTCGTCGCCGCCTGGCGTTCTCTCCGGAATGATCCCGCCACCCCAGCCTGCTCCCATATTCCTTTGATCTCGAATGCAGATTTGAGCACCGAGCAACGAACCCTGAATTGCAACCCTCAATTACGATCGCGAATTCCGACTGAACCAGTTGCTCGAATCTTGCAACTCGCGGCGCTTACGGGTAAGTGTAGAACCCGCGCCCAGTCTTGCGCCCCAGCCAGCCAGCATCGACCATCTTAATCAGCAACGGGCACGGCCTATATTTCGGATCGCCCAACCCATCCTGCAACACGCGCATAATGTCAAGACACACGTCAAGCCCGATAAAGTCTGCCAGCGTCAGCGGTCCCATGGGATGCGCCATCCCCAGTTTGAACACTTCATCTACCGCCTCGGCCGTAGCCACGTTCTCCATAACCGCATACATCGCCTCGTTCAGAAGCGGCATCAGCACGCGGTTCGAAACAAATCCGGGAGCGTCATTCACTTCAACTGGCGACTTCTCCAGTTTCAGTGCCAACTCGCGCACCGTGTCAAATGTGGCTTGCGAGGTCGCCAGCCCGCGAATCACTTCGACCAGTTTCATCACCGGCACGGGGTTAAAGAAGTGCATGCCGATGACTTTGTCCGCGCGCCCAGTCAGCGCTCCAATTTTCGTGATGGAAATCGACGACGTATTGGAAGCGAGAATCACATCCGGCCGTGTAATGCGATCAAGATCGCGAAAAATTTCCGCCTTGATGGCAAACTTCTCCGTCGCCGCCTCGACCACCAGATCGCAATCGGCAAGCTTCGCCCGATCGACCACGGTTGTAATCCTCTTCAACGTGGAAGCTTTATCTTCTGCCGTGATCTTGCTCTTCGCCATCTCACGGTCAAGGTTCTTCGCAATCGTCGTCAGGCCGCGATCGAGAAAGCGTTCCTCCACATCACACAGCACTACCGTGAACCCGCTGCGCGCAAGAACGTGGGCAATGCCGTTACCCATCGTTCCCGCTCCGATCACCCCCACCCGCTGCATCGCCATAATTGCCTCGCTAGACCTCCTGCAACAGAATTATTGGAAGAAAGTAAGGAAACTGGAAAGTTTAGCAGAGCGAGCAAGTTCACCGATGCTGCCCGGCCAAGCACCCCAAAAAAAAGGCGCAGCTCGCAAGCTACACCTCTTCCATCAAACAATTGTCCAACGACGAACTATTATGAAGTCTTGATCTTCACCGTGCCACCACCACTGCCTCCATCCGCCGGATTTGGTGATGTGACAGTGTAGGAGTAATCCTGGGGAACACTTGATGCGCTGTCTCCGTGAGAAGCTCCGTCGGGAGTTGAAAGCGGGGGGGTGAAAGGATCGCCACCGGGCCACTGAATGCTGTAATCGTTGTTGGCATCATCGGGATACATCGCGATCGTGCCGGCGATCTGTAGCGCGAGGTTGTAAGGCGGAATCGCGACCGGGTCGGGTGTACAGGTTATGGTGTCGCCACTCAGGGTAAATAGTACCTGCATCGGGCCGTCACCCACCTGAATGCAATAAGGACCGTAACTTGCCCCGCCGACGACAACGTAATAGTTCACGCTGCCGTTTCCATTCGTCAGGTTGTCGGGCGTCTGCGGGGCACTGGGCATGGGCCCGCTCGGAAGACTGGGAATGTCGCTGAAGATCTGCTGGTTGAGATCCGGGTTCAGGGCATTCAAGACAAACTGAATGGCGACTGTCGATCCGGAAGCATTCGTGAAAGTCACGTCCTGCGAATCCAGGATAATGCAGGCGCGCGGATGGGCCATGAATGAACTGTCAATGTTGATGTTTTGGGCTGAATCAATATCCTCGATCGGAATGGCGCGCTGTGTAGCCATGGCTGGCTCCTTTGTCAAATTCGATTTACTTACTTGCCGTCAGGTCGAAACCCGGGGTCCAGGATCAATGCGTGCAGGCCCGAAACATGTTTGAGGGCCGCGAGCGAGTAGCCCCTCTGGAGACTTTTTTCAATATACTGCAACGCTTGGGCGCGTTCCCCAAGGTCCTCGTAGGCTTCCCCTACATTCTCCAGAACATTCGCGTCTTCCGGCGAGAGCACGAGTGCCGATTGTATGTGAGAAATGGCCTTCTCGCGCAATCTTTTCTTGGCATAGAGCAGACCCAGAATGGACTGTGCCGTGCCGTCGCGAGGGTTATCCAAAGCCGCCTGTTCCAGTAAGCTAAGTTCCCTGTCCCATGCTTTCGCGGCCTTGCTTTGGTTGTTAAGACCTTCATAAGCAAGGGCCAGATTGCCCCACTCCATGTAGTCCTTGTCGTTGAGCCCGATGGCTTTTTCCAATGCCTCTGCAGCCTCGGCATATTTTTCTTCCTGGCTGTAGAGATATCCAAGATTGGTGTAAGCCTGGTAAGTCGGGTCGAGGGCAATCGACTTCCGCAAAGCCTGCTCCGCCTCGGAGTAATACTTGGCTTCGGCGGTGTCAATATAGACGGCTCCCAAATTGAGGTAAACCGAAGCATTGTCTGGCGTTAGTTGAATAGCGCGCTCGAGTTGAGTAATTGCCTCCTCATAGCGCTGGTGATCGTCCAGAAAGCTTCCCAGGGCGTTGTAGCCCTCCCAATTATCCGGCTGAAGTGCAATGGCCTTCCTATAAGCCTTCTCGGCATCGACCGTGCGTCCCGCGCTGTCATAAGATTCGGCCAAGCCAGTGACCGCATCCGCGCTCCGCGGGTCGAGTTGCAGCGCCCGTTGGTATTCCTGCAAGGCCAAGTCGTATTTCCCCGTGTTGCGATGGATGTGCCCGAGTGTCACATAGACGAGCGGCAAGCGATCGTCGAGTTCCTGCGCCTTCTGGCAATTCGCCAGCGCCTCATCAATCCACTTTTTATCTTTGTCCAACTGGTATTTCAGCCGATACGCTTCTCCAAGCTGCGCAAATCCCAGCGCGAAGCGCGGGTCCTCCTTGACCGCATTTTCCAGCGCCGCAATCGCCAAATCCAGATTTCCCGGCTTGTCATAACGCTGCGTGTCGCCGAGCGCCTTCAGATACAACTCATACGCTCCGGCATTGACCGCGCCGCCCGTTGCCCGCAGCATCTCCGGAGTCACCTCAATCCGCATCAATTTCGCGACGCGAGCCACGGCTTCGTCCTCAAGTGACGAGTAGTCCCCCGCGCGGTCCTCTAACGTCACCGATCCAACCTGTCGCAGGTTCTTCGTGTTCACCAGATTCACCGTCAGGTGGATACTCTGGCCGTTACGCTGAAGACTTCCTTCCACCACCACCGTCGCACCGAGTTCGCGTAGTGCTGACGTCGCATCGGCGATTTTGTGTTGCCGCACCTCCCGCGCCGGAACCACCCACAGCGACTCCTTACCCACTTCGAGATTCGACAAACGGCTGGTCAGGCTGTCCATCAGTCCATCAGAAACCGCTTCATTCTCCGGATCGTTCCCCACGTTTTCAAAAGGCAGCACGGCGATATGATCGGGTTCGCGGCCAAACCATCCTGCCATCCGCTCCCGCACCGTCGGTAAGAACGAAAGCGCCGCCAGCACGACTAAGACTGCGCCGAGAAGCGCCAGCCATCGTCCCCATGCGTGCGCCGGAGCGGCCGTCGTTCCCCACGTCGGACGCGACGCCTGCTCCACATGCCGTCGCAGTTCCGACGACAATCCCGATCCGGTTCGCGAGGAGGATCGTGAAGACGCACGCGCATTGTCCGGCCCCGCCATCTCTGTCGGGTCAAGATGAGAGCGCACTTCTTTCAGGTCCGCGACCATTTCCCGGCAACTCTGATAACGCGTGGCCGGTTCCTTCGACAATGCCCGGTACATCACACGCAGCAGATCTATCGGGATCTCCTCCATCGGCGGGGGTGCTTCGTTAAGAATGGCGAAGATCGTCGCCGCCGGAGTCTCTCGCGAAAACGGATTCTTCCCCGTCACCATTTCCGTCAGCACAATGCCCAGCGACCAGATATCCGTCCGCTGGTCGACAAATTTTCCTACCGTCTGTTCCGGCGACATGTAGCCGATCGTTCCCGCCGTGCTGATGCTCTGCGTGGTTCCGGTGGAGGCCAGCCGCGCTAACCCGAAATCGACTATCTTCGCCACCCCGGTCTGCGTCAGGATCACATTGGAAGGCTTGATGTCGCGATGCACCACTGCGCCGGCGTGCGCCGCCGCCAGTCCCTCGCCAATCTGGATCGCGATTTCGACCGCTTCGGCCAGCGTAAGCGGCGAGCGGCGCATCTTCCGCACCAGCGTTTCGCCCGCATAATATGCCATCACGATAAAGGTGCGCCCGTCGCTGGTTTCTTCCAGCCCGTGGATTACGCCGATATTAGGATGGTCGAGCGAAGACGCCGTCCGCGCTTCCCGCAAGAAACGCTCTTTGTCGTCGTTGCTGGAAACGACGTGTTCAGGTAGGAACTTCAGCGCAACCGTGCGCTCCAGTTTCACATCGAGTGCGCGATAAACCACGCCCATACCCCCGGCGCCGGCCAGGCCGAGGATTCTGTAGTTGCCAACGAGATCTCCCGCAGAGAGAGTGGCGTTTGAATCAGGCACCGGGCGTCCCCCACACCCCAAGGCGCACAGCGATTACCGGATACGATTGCCCGCTGTCAGAACGCAATCGACCCGTCCTGCACCTCGATGATACGTTACTGCATTTTTCGTGTGCAAGAAAGTACCCGCACATACTCCCAACGGACGTTGTTTCTCCTCACGCGGAAAATATCAGGCAATTCCGCCTCAAGGCCGTGCCCATTCGGATAGTCTCCGCGTCGGTTCAATCGAGGTATTCTGCGCTCGTGGTCCATCGTCGAGAGAGTTCATGCCTCAGCCTCTGATTGTGATTGCAACGCCATGCTTTGGAGGAATGGTGTCGCAAAGTTACATGCTGTCCGTGATTCGCCTCATTAGTTACGCGAAATCCGCTGGGTTCGACGTGTCGCTCCGCCTGCTCGGCTACGACGCCCTCATCTCCCGCGCTCGCAGCACCCTGGTCGCTGCCTTCCTGGACAATCCCGCCGCCACGCATCTTCTGTTCGTCGACGCCGACATTGGCTTCGAACCGCAGCAGGTGGAACGCCTTCTGCGGCTCGATAAAGACTTTACCGGCGCGTTGTACCCGCTCAAGTCGATCGATTGGGATCTCATTCCGCAACGCTGCGTGACCGGCGGAGAAGCCGTGCCGCACGCCGCCCTGTCTTACGTAGGAACCTTCTATCCCGAAACCGAGCGCAAACAGGACGGCGATTTTGTCACGGGAGTCTACGCTGGCGGCGGCTTTCAACTCCTCCGCCGCAATGCGTTGCGGAAGATGATTGCGGCGTACCCTCAAACTCACTTCCGGAGCGTCCACGGTATGCCGATGTCTGGCGCGCGCGGCGACACCTCGCACAGCGCAAACCTGTATGCGCTCTTCGATTGCATCATCGATCCCGAAACCGGCGCGTATCTCAGCGAAGACTATTCCTTCTGTCTGCGTTGGCGAAAGACGGGGGGCGAAATCTGGCTCGACACCACCAGCAAACTCACCCATACCGGCCCCTACGAATTCGTCGGCGACCATTCCTCACGCTTTTTGGGTAAAAGTTAGGGACTTAAGAAGCCTATGACTCCAGAAGCGATCTTTCTCCATTCGAGTTGGCGCTCGGCCAGCACCTACGTCTGGTCGAAGTTCCGTCAGCGGACAGACACATATTGCTACTTCGAGCCACTCAACGAGCATCTCTTCACTTTAACGACCGAGGTTATCAATCGGTTCGTCCCTTGGTCGTTCTCCCACCACCCGCCACTCGACGCGCCCTATCTGGCCGAATATCGGCCTCTGGTCGGCCCAGTCTGCGGCGTTCCCGGATTCCCCGCTCACCTCACCTTCGGTAAATATTGCGTGACGAGAGACGACTCACTGCCCGAGTTGGAAGCCTATATGGGTGATTTGGCAGGCCTCGCAGCCCGTCTCGGCCGCCGGCCCGTCTATGGATTCGTCCGCACAGATTTGCGCATCGGCTGGTTCCGCGCGCGGATCCCCGGCACGCACATATTCATTCGGCGCGATCCGCGCCGTCAGTTTCTTTCCATGTTGCACCAAGCCGTGCAAGGAAATCCCTACTTCCTTCAGCGCGGCACGGTCATTCTCCGCCACAATCTGGACGAACCCGCCTTCGCGCCGCTGTTTTCCGCGCCAGATTTGACTCCACTGCCGCCGTTGCTCGATCCGTCAAATCTGCGGGAGGTCTTCCGCGACAAGCTGGTCAATGAAACTCTATTGCGCCGCCTTTTCTTTATCTTCTATTTCCTGTGGCTGCTCGCGCGCCAACTGGGCGAACCGCATTGCGACCTTGTCGTCGACATCGATCGCCTTAGCCTCGAAACTCAATATCGCCGCAGACTCGAAGCCGATCTTAGTGATCTGCTCGGCATGGTCCTCTCATTCTCCGACTGCCGCGTAGAGCGCTATGACGACTATCTGGACTGGGGAGCCTGCCGGTTCCAACCTCTCGAACGCGAAATCGAAACCTTGGCTGACGCAGCTTGTCTTTCTCACTAGGATCCCGACTCACTAGGATCCCGAACTAAAATAGTCACATGCAGAACGCAACCCCGGGGGCCTTTGCCGTGCTTGCTCTGGAACTCGTGCCCGCCGCCTTGTTCGGGCTCGCTGGCGAGCGTGTAGCGAAAACCACCGCACGCTGGCAGCCCACGGTCCGAACCGTCCTGCCCGCAGTGCTCGTCCTGCCGTACATTTTGATTTCCTATTCGCACCAGATGTTTTCCTGGAAATGGTGTGCTCTCTACGTCGCGTTGCCCGTTGCAGTCGCCTGGCTGCTCGCGCAAGCGGCAATCGCTGACCCCGAACAACGCGGCAATTGGCGAGATGCGATTATTCTTCTCGCACTCGGCCTGGCGGTCGATTTGCGATGGCTGGAACCGGCATGGCCCGCCGGTCTGGCTGGCCTGGGCAAACTGCTCCTCGTCGATGCTGGCTTATACGGATTCGTCGCAGTCCGACATCTCAATGGCACCGGCTTCGATTTTCATTTTCGTTGGAGCGATTGGAAGACCGGCCTGCGCGAACTGGTGTTCTTTGCTCCTTTGGTCATAGCGTTCGGACTGGCGCTTGGCTTTCTCCATCCCCATGCCGACCCGCATGGATGGTCCGCTCTTGCGAGAATCGTTCCGGCGTGGGTATACATCTTCATTTTCATCGCCGTTCCCGAAGAACTTTTCTTCCGCGCATGGATGCAGAATCTGCTGGAACGTCGCGTCGGACGCCGCGCCGCGCTGGCCATTACGGCCGTCTTATTCGGACTCTCGCATTTCAACAAGCGTTCGGCACATTTCAACTGGCGCTATGTTTTGCTCGCAACCATCGCCGGTATTTTCTACGGCCGCGCATGGCGCGAGCAGCGCCGAGTTCCGGCCTCGGCAATCACTCACGCCAGCGTTGACGCCATCTGGTCGTTTTGGTTCTAGGATTGCCCGCATGAGTCTAGGAATGTAGGGGTTGACAAGAATGGCAGTTGATCCTCGATTCCATCCCGCGGCCTCAACTCCTGTTCGTCGCTACTTCGTCTGGGCCCAGCTCGTCACAGTTTTTGTGTTGCTGGAACTGGCGCTCTGGGCGCCAACACGCGTCATCCGAAATCGCTGGGCATTAATCGCAACCGCCTCGCTTCTGGCTTTCATTTTGACCGACCTGATCACCACCAGCACGTCGCTCCAGCACCTCGGCCTCGGACTACCCCCCCTGCGCGGCGCCGGCGTAATTTTTTGCATTGGCCTGGCAGCCGCGATCTTTCTGCTAACACTCGTGCGCCTGGCAGGCGGCCAGATTCCCGCCAATCCAACTTGGTTTCCGAACCTACGCTCAACTTGGGGATATGTACTCTGGGCGCTGATGCAGGAATTTATCCTGCAATCTTTTTTCTTCACCCGCTGTGAAGAACTCTACGGCAACTCGGCTGCCGTCTGGATGGCAGCTGTTCTTTTTTCCGTCGTCCACCTGCCCAGCCCAGTCCTGACTGCCACCACGCTCATCGGCGCGCTTTTCTTCTGCGAGATGTTTCGCCGCTATCGCAGCATCTATCCCATCGCCATCGTTCACGCCATGCTGGGAATAACTGTCGCACTCGCCGTTCCCGACAGCCTTTTGCACCACATGCGCGTTGGGATTGGATATCTGAGGTACTTGACCCGCTAGGCTTGTGCTAGCTGATCGACTTCGCATGGAACCGTTGCAGCCCGACGACCAGGAACAGCACGTCAAACGTAGCAAGCACGAGTAGCACGGCCAGCAACGGAAGATGTGGAAACTGCGGCACCAGCGTGCCGCGCAATCCCTCGCTGGCATAAACCAGGGGATTGATCAGCACGATTTTCTGCAAAATGGGAAAATGCGCCAAGGCACTCCACGGATAATAAGTACAGCCAAAGAAGATCATCGGAGTCAGCACCATGCTGAACATGAGCCCGATGTGAGTCTGACTGACACTGCATCCAAGCGCCAAACCACCGCAGGATGAAAATAGAGCCACCAGCAGCGTGACGCACGCGAACGTCAGCGGAGAACTCAAATTCAATCCCACTCCGGGACGCAACAGCAGCCACGCGGCCGGAATCACCACCAGTCCCGCAATCACCGCCTGCATCGTGCCAAAAATTACCTTCTCAATCGCCAGCCAAGAAATTTCTATCGGGGCCAGCAAGCGGTCTTCGATCTCGCGGGTGAACTGGAATTCGGCAATCAGCGGCATCGCCACTGCCCACACGCCCGTAAACACCATGCTGATGGCCATAATTCCCGGCAAGAGCAGGCTCTTGTACGCCGCCGGCATGTAGCCGCTTGACACCATCACTCTTCCGAAGATGAACACGAACATCATCGGTTGCAGAAAAGTCTGCAGCAGTAAAGGAACAAAGTTGCGGCGAGCGACGTGCGCATCACGCCCCAACAGCGCTAGAAAAGTTTTCCAGTTCAATCGCGCAAGCTCCTTCCCGTGTGGTGCAGAAAAAGATTCTCCAGGCTGGGCTCGGATATATGGACGTCACACAATTCGACCGATGCGCCCGAGGCAAGATTGGCAATCTCCGAAACCAGCGACCCGCCTCTATCCGCATAAATATCGGCGGAGTAATCGCCGCTTGCAGAGGCATTCGCCGCATTGCTTTTCGACCGCACCTCACGCACGCCCGTCAGCAATTGCAATCGTTGCAGTAAATCCGGAGAATGCTTTCCAAACCGCAACCGCAGCAGATATCCGCCGGGAACTGACGCCTTTAACTCCGCCGGCGTACCCAAGGCGATATTTTTTCCATGGTCAATAATCGCCAGTCGCTGGCACAGAGCGTCCGCTTCCTCCATATTGTGCGTGGTAAGCAGAATGGTCTTGCCGCTCTGGTTATACTCGCGAATGATTTCCCACAACAGCAACCGCGTTTGCGGATCAAGGCCCGCGCTCGGCTCATCCAGAAAAAGAACCTGCGGATCGTGCATCATGGCGCGCGCAATTGACAGGCGTTGCATCATTCCGCCAGAAAATCCGCGCACCATCTCCTCGCCCCTGTCGCTCAGTTTGAAGCGTTCCAGCAGCGTCTCCGCTCGCTCCGCGCGCACGCGCGAATCAATTCCAAAATATGCCCCATGAAACAGCAGAATTTCGCGCGCGGTAAGAGTAAAGTCCAGGTTAGGTCGCTGCTGCACGACTCCAATCAGCCGCTTCACCGCGACTTGCTCCTTCCACACATCGTGCTCGCCAATCCACGCCTGTCCTCCCGTCGGACGCACGCGAGTAGTAAGAATTCCTACCGTCGTCGATTTGCCCGCGCCGTTTGGCCCGAGCAGACCAAAGATTTCTCCGGGCGCAACGTCCAGAGAAATTCCTTCCAGCGCAACAATCTCCGCCTTTGGTTGTTTCTTCCCCTTGCCGCGAGCTGAGCCGAACCCAAACCCGCCGCCCGAGGCGAGTGGCGGCGGCGACTTATAAATCTTGCGCAAATCGCGTGTCTTGATGCCGGTAAGCAAGCAGAGCCCTCAGAAGGTTCACCCAGCATATCAAAACGGGACAGCCCGCTGCCCCCTTTGCTAAGCTCATTTCAGTGAATCCAGTGGCCCGGTCTCCAGTCCAAAACTCTGCGTGAACAAGACCTGTGACGTCATCATTCTCGGAGCCGGGGCCGCCGGCCTGATGTGTGCCATCGAAGCCGGCAAACGCGGACGCAGTGTCCTGCTGCTCGAACGCGCCGATCGCGTCGGCAAAAAGATCCTGATCTCCGGTGGCGGCCGTTGCAATTTCACCAACCTGCATACGACTTCAGAAAATTTTCTTTCCGCCAACCCGCACTTCGCGAAATCCGCACTCGCCCGCTACACTCCCGCCGACTTCATCCGCCTCGTCGAAAAACATCGCATCGCCTATCACGAAAAAAAACTCGGCCAGCTGTTCTGCGATCGAGCGGCAAGCGAAATCACCTCAATGCTCGAACAGGAGTGCCGCGATGCGGGAGTAGAAATCCACTGCAACACAAAAATAATCGACGTTGGTAAGCGCGACTCATTCATCATCCAATCGGAGGATGCCACCTTCACCGCGCCCCGTCTCGTCGTCGCCACTGGTGGCCTCTCCATACCCAAAATCGGCGCCACTTCATTCGGTTATGATCTCGCGCGGCAATTTGGACTGAAGATCGAACCGCCTCGCGCCGCTCTCGTCCCTTTCATTTTCAGCGAACGCGATCGCAAGCGCTGGTGCGATCTCGCAGGAGTTTCGCTCGAAGTGGCGGCTTCCACCCGCACTACGCGGCCCAATCGTAAACAGACATTTCGCGAGAACATGCTTTTCACGCACCGCGGCATAAGCGGACCGGCAATTCTCCAGATCTCATCTTATTGGCATGACACGACCATGCCTGACGGAACCAAGCTTGACGAAACCAAGCCTGACGGAACCAAGAATAGCCAAGCCCCCATTCATCTGGACCTGGCGCCGGACCGCAACCTCGCCTCCGAGTTGCGCGCGCGTGGATCGCGCGACGGGTCCACTTGGAAGTCGCTGCTGCGCGAAATCCTGCCCCGCCGTTTCGCCGACCGCTGGCTTGAAATCTGCCCGCTAGCGGGCAACTCCGATCAAGCCTTCGCCATCGCTGAACAACAATTGCATTCGTGGGAATTAAATCCGGAAACGACCGAGGGTTACGCCAAAGCCGAGGTCACTGCGGGTGGCATCGATACCGGTGAACTTTCGGCGCAAACGATGGAGTCTCGGAAAGTGCCAGGACTATTTTTCATCGGAGAAGTGGTCGATGTTACCGGTCAGCTCGGCGGTTTTAATTTTCAGTGGGCCTGGGCGTCTGGATTTTGCGCGGGGCAAGCAGTCTGACAAATGTGTGAGAGCTTTTCATGCGCGAATCGCAAACGCGATTTTAGATTTAGCGCCAGACTTTGGGTTCGTGGTAATCGTGAACTAGAACTCCGCCCCTTCTTGCATAAACGCCATACGGGAAAGAATCTCTGCGCCTTGCTCCAGTTGCTTCAGATCTTCACTGGTGAAATCTGCCCCCGACCCCGAAGCATCGAGTCCCTTGCGCGAAACCTGCACCACTCCCATTACCTCTCCGCCCGTGCGCACCACCGGGACCGACATGATCTTCTGGATCGGCATCTGCTCCATACTTCGCTCATTTTCGTCGGCAGGGGACACGATCTTGACCGCCTCAAACAGGCTGGCATGTTTCACCCGCATGAACGTATTCGACAAGAGCGGAGAGCGAGTCGAGGCCGTGCGCGCGGCCACAGCCGATCCGCTTAGCGGCAACACTCCCGCCGATCGCAGTTCCGCCGGATAAATGAATTTCAGGCTGCCCTTTTCCAGTCGCAGCAGCGCCACTTCGCTGCGCCGGACCCGAAGTATCTGGGCCAGCTTACCGCACGCCCGGTCCGAAGTCGGAGATTCCGAGGCCATGCTTTCCAGTTCGCTGAGGCTGGCTTTTGCGGTTTTAGTTCCCAATCCCTGACTGCTGCTGGTCGATGACATAGTTATGCATTCGCACCCACTTGCTTATCGTGCGGTCGACCGTAAGCTTTAGACAAGTTACCAGAGTACTTCCGGCTGATCTTTCACCGGGTCCGATAAAGTGACTTTTTCAATGCGACACAGCGAATTTTTCACTCTCGCGTCACACAATTCCACAGGCGTTCGCGATATAGTTAAGGAACCATCATTCGCTCATTCGAATAGCGGCGAACGGAGTCCATCTATGTCGCTTATTCATTACGTTGCACCATTCCTAGAACTAGGTATATGTAAGGAGTATTGCATGGCCAGAAAAACAACCGAACCCTCCACCACACGTCGCAGCAGAAAAGCCGCCTCCACCACGCCGCCAGCCGCAGTGCAGGCTGCGCCAGAATTTCAGAACGACCTCCCAAAAGATGCTCCGAAGCGAGAAGTGTCGCAGGGGGAAGCGCTGAACGAAGCTCCAAAGGCCGCACCGAAGTCCGTCTCGCCAACCGCTTCGAAGAATGGAAAAACGGTCCAGGTGGTTCCCGGCAACGGCGTTTCCTTCAATGTCGAAGAACAGATTCGCCGTCGCGCCTACGAACTCTACCTGGAGCGTCGCGCAACCGCTGGCAGCGAAAGTAACGGAGACCCCAACCAGGATTGGCTGAGTGCTGAGCGTGAAGTTCGTTCGCGGCAAGGCGGCGGAGAATCCAGGGCTTAAGTAATCCTTGAGCGCAGTGCTTGGTGCGGGGTGCCTGGGGCAACCGATGGCTCCCCAGCAAAGCCCAGTCTGTCTGTCCGAGAGATCCAGTACAGATCCGAGGTCTCGTACGCCTCTGTGCCATTAACCCTCGGCGCGAAAACTTGCCAGCTTACTGCTGTACCGCTTGTCCAATGGTCGGCCTGACATTTTCGCGCCGGATTTCCGAAGCATCCCACCCGCCGCCCAGGGCCTTCACCAGATAGACCGAAGTGGTCATCTGCTGTCCAAGCAGTTGCGTCGCCAGGCGTTCATTCGCCAGCAGAGTGGACTGCGCCGTAATCACGTCGAGATAAGTTGTAAGCCCGCCAACATAGCGATTGTTGGCCACTTCGAGTGCGCGTCGCGATTCTGTCACCGCCGCCTGCTGTGTCTTCGCCGCCTGATCGAGCAGCGCCAGACCTGAAAGCCCGTCCTCCACTTGCTGGAATGCTTCCAGGACCGCTTCGCGATAATTGGCCACCGATTCATCATAGGCTGCGCGTGCCGATGCCAGGTTCGCGCGATTGCGTCCACCGTTGAAAATCGGCTGCAATACGTCTCCGCCCAGCGCCCACATCGCGCTCGGAGCGCTCAACAGCGTGGCAATGTCTCGGCTCTCCCATCCGCCGCTTCCAGATAGCGTGATATGCGGATAAAACGCAGTCATCGCAATACCCACCTGAGCATTCTCAAATGCCATCTGCCGTTCGCTGGTCGCAACATCCGGCCGTCGCTCCAATATCTCTGATGGCAGGCCAGTAGGAATCGGCGGAGGACTAGTCTCAAATGGCGCCTCGGCCACGCTGAACGCTGATGCCGATTTCCCCACCAGCACCGCGATCGCATGCTCATATTGCGCCCGCTGCTGCAGCACGAGTTGCAACTGCGTCGCCGTCGACTGCAATAACGCCGCCTGCTGCGCCAGTTCCAACCCGTTCGCGACTCCGCCGTCGTGACGATGGTTGACCAGATCCAACCCCTTTTGCTCAATCTCAATCGACTGCCGCACCACCCCAGCCTCGCGATCGCTTTCGCGCAGATTGAAATAATCGGCGGCAAGTTCGGCTGTCAACACCAGTCGCACATTCTCCAGGTCAGCCGCGCTACCCTGCAGCGAAGCGTTGGCCGCTTCCAGACTACGCCGCACGCGCCCGAATAAGTCGAGTTCGTAACTAGCCGAAAACGGAACCGCAAAAACATTCTCAGTATCGGGCCGCAGCGGCGGTATGGCCCCTTCCAGCGGACGATTCCCCGAGAATCGTTCGCGCTGCCCGCTCGGATCGGCGCTCAGTGTGGGAAAGTATGCGGCCGATGCAATCCTCGCCTGCGCTCTTGCTTGCGCCAATCGGTCCTGCGCCGCTGAGAGCGACTGGTTTGCCTGGAGTAATTGCTGCTCCAGTTGGTCAAGCTGGGCATCATGATAAACCTGCCACCACACCCCTTTGGGGATCGCATCCTTCGGCGTCGCCGCTTGCCACGGCCCTTCACCCTTCCACGTGTCGGGAACCTGCGCCGTCGGTCGCTGATATCCCGGCCCCACCGTACATCCAACAGAAGCGACAACAAGCAGGATGCAACACCCAGCACGAAGACACCGAATTCCCGAGAGAAGCGAATTCATGATGTCGCTTCCTGCGAAGAAATTACGAGTTGACAACGATCTTTGCAAAACGACTTGCTCCGTCACTTCATACCTCGGCGGCGAGGTTTTCACGAATGCTTATCTCCCGCGTTTGCATTGGCAACGTGTACCTGTTGCCCTTCTTCGAGCGAGTCGGACGGGTTGATAACGATCCGGTCGGTGGCCTCGATCCCGCCCAGAATCTCAAGCGTGGCGCCGTAGTCTCGCCCAATGGTGATCGAGCGCAGATGCACTTTGCTGTCGTTGTCGACCACCGCTACCTGCGGCCCCTGTGCCCGGAATAGCATCGCATTCACCGGAATGGTGATTCTAGGGACCGATGTGCCCGCGGCAAAATGCACCTGGCCGAGCGAACCCGGCAGGAGCTTGTTATCTTTGTTAGGAACATCCACTTCGGTATTCAAAGTTCGCGTCGCAGGATCGATGGACTCGGCCGTTCGTACCACTGTCCCAACGAATTTCTGCCCAGGAAACTCCTGCAGCGTAACGTCGGCCTTCAACCCGGATTTGATGTTCGGCGCATACGACTGCGGAACGCTCACGTAAACGCGTAGCGGATCGACGCGTGCAATATTGAACAGTTGCGTGCCAGGCACGCCCGCTCCGGAATTGATCAACGCTCCCGGATCGACGGTGCGTCGCGTGATCACGCCAGAAAACGGAGCGTACACGTTCTTGAACGACTCCAGTTCTTCCAGGCGGCGAACGTTCGCATCGGCTGCGGCCAGATTCGCCTGCGCCTGTTCATATCCGCTCGCCTGCTGATCGGCTTCCTGCTGTGACACCGAGTCTGTCTTCCGCAGAGATGCCCAGCGGTCAGCGGAAATCTTCGCCAACCCCAGCGCCGCGCGAGTCTGCTCGCGGCTGGCACGCGCCTGCAAAAGTTGCTGGTCGACTTCAGGTGTGTCAATCGCCGCCAGCAGTTCACCCTTCTGGACCTTGCTGCCAATGTCCCTATACCAGCGCAAAAGATATCCGTTGGTGCGGGCAAAAATCGGCGACTCGATGTACGCCTGCAAATTTCCCGGCAGCACAAGTTCGTCGTTTGCGGATTCGGGTTGCGGTTGCACCACCGCCACGGTCGGGACCGCCATCGCATCCGTCTCTTTCGCCAGAGCGTCCTCTTCGCTCTTTCGGCTCAAGAACGTAACCGCGCCGGCTGTGATCAGAACCAGAAGCGCCGCGCCAATCAGAAGTTTCGCCCGCCCCGCCGGAGCGGGACCCCGATCTGGCGGCCGCTCGATCGCCGGATGGACGGAATGCTCATTCGCTTGCGTCATTGAACTCGGAGGTTGCGCTTGAACTGACATAAATAACGATCTCCCGGCAATTCTGCCCAGACCGATCTTCCCCTTACTCCCGCTCCCGCAGCCGCTTCTCACGGCGCCCATGAATAATCGTGAACACGCTGGGAACGAAAAACAGCGTGGCCACGGTTGCAAACAATAACCCGCCAACCACCGCCCGGCCCAGCGGAGCGTTCTGTTCGCCACCTTCTCCAAAGCCCAGCGCCATCGGCACCATGCCGATAATCATCGCCAGCGCCGTCATGATCACTGGACGCATGCGCGTATACCCCGCTTCAATCGCCGCTTGCAGCGCGGGAACTCCGGCATCCATGCGGTCGCGAGCAAACGAAACCATCAGAATGGAATTCGCCGTCGCCACTCCCATGCACATTACCGCGCCCGTCAGCGAGGGCACGCTCAACGTGGTGCGCGTAATCAGCAGGAACCAGCAAATCCCCGCCAGTGCTCCCGGCAGCGCCGTAATAATGATAAAAGGATCGAGCCAGGACTGAAAATTGACCACGATCAGCAGATAGACCAGCACAATCGCTCCCAACAGGCCAAATCCCAAACCAAAGAACGAGGACCTCATCGTCTGCACCTGTCCCCGAACTATGATCTGCGTGCCTCGCGGCAATTTGGCTTCGAAGGGCTGGAGTGCTTTGTCGATGTCCGACGCAACCCCACCCAGATCGCGCCCCTGCGTGCTCGCATAAACATCGATGACCGGCTGAACGTTGTAATGGTTCACCACCGCAGCTCGCGTGATCGGCGTCAGTTGCGCTAGATTGCCCAGCACCTGCGGCGTTGCACTCCCATTTGTCACCGGCGTGTTCATCAAATCCTGCAGCGAAGTCTCCCGGTACTGCGGCGACTGAACGGCGATGTTATAGGTCACCCCATTCTGCGGATTCAGCCAAAAATTGGGAGCGGTCTGGAAACTGCCGCTCAAGCTGATGAGCACGCTTTGCGAGACATTTTCCGCCGTCATCCCAACCTGGTTGATCAGAGTGCGGTCCATATCCAGGCGAAGCGTGGGCAGGTTCATCATCTGTTGCACGTGCACGTCCGCAGTCCCCGGAATCAGCCGCAACCGATTCGCGATGCGCTGACCGATGTCGTAGTTCGTGTACACGTCCGCGCCCACAATCTGAATATCGACCGGAGCGGGCAATCCAAAATTAAGGATCTGCGACACGATATCAGCCGGCTGAAAGAAGAACTCCACACCCGGAAAACGCACCGGCAACTCCCGGCGCAACCGGCGAATGTATCCTGCTGTGGGATGATGGTGTTCTGGGTTCAGGGCGATCAGAACCTCGGCGTCACCCGTCCCAATCACGCCCGAACTACTGTAGGACAGGTTAATGCTCGAGTACGGCAGCCCGATGTTGTCAAGCACCGTCTGCAATTCTTCCTTTGGGATCTCGCTGCGCAGCACTTGTTCCACTTCATCGCACAGCCGGGCCGTCTCTTCTACCCGCAGTCCGGGCCGAGCCCGAAAGTGCAGCCGGATCAAACCCGCATCCACTTGCGGGAAAAAATCGTCCCCCAAAAAGAACACCAGCCCCAGCGACAGCAGGCAGAAAGCCGTAAAACCGATGGCGAAAAGTTTCCTGTGCTCGATCGTGGTTTCCAGCAATTGCTGATACCCACCGCGTACTCCGTCAAACCAGCGCTCAAATCCGCGCTGGTACTTCGAGAGAAGGTTCGTCGGTTCGGCCGAGCGGTGCTCATGTCCACGCATGATAAACATCACCATCGTCGGAATCAGCGTTCGGGACAGCAGGTATGACGCGAGCATGGCGAAACAAACCGCTTCCGCCATCGGCACAAAAAGGAACCTCGCCACCCCGGCCAGAAAGAACATCGGCACAAACACGATGCAGATGCAAAGCGTCGATACGAACGCCGGGACCGCGACCTGCTGCGCGCCATCGAGAATGGCCTGCTTCATCTCCTTACCCATGGCCAGATTGCGCTCGATGTTTTCGATCTCAACCGTCGCATCGTCCACCAGAATGCCCACGGCCAGCGCCAGTCCTCCCAGGGTCATAATGTTGATGGTCTCGCCGAGCACCCCCAGTAGGATCACGGAAACAAAAATCGACAGAGGAATCGAGATCGCGATGATGATCGTGGGCCGCCAATCACCCAGAAAAAGCAGGATCATGATCGCGGTCAGACCCGCGGCGATCAGGCCTTCGCGCAGCACTCCCTGGATCGACGCGCGCACAAACAGCGACTGATCGAACAGCGCCTTGATGTTCAGTTCCGGCGGCAAAGTCCTTGCCGCCACCGGCACCAGCGCTTTGATGGCATTGACCACTGTCAGCGTCGAGGCCCCGCCCAACTTGTACATGGACATCAGCACGCCCCGCGAGCCATCCTGCCGCACGATATTGGTTTGGGGCACAAAACCGTCCCGCACATGCGCCACATCGCGCAGGTACAGCGTCGAAGAGTTCGTCGTTTTCACCGGCAGATTATTCAATCCCGCGATGGTCAGCGGCGACCCGTTCATCTCCACGTTGTATTCGGTCGGGCCGATCTTCGCCGTGCCCGCCGGCAAAATCAGGTTCTGTGCCGCCACCGCATTCGCAATGTCCGCCGGCGATAACCCATACGTCTGCAGTTTGACGGGATCAAGATCCACCTGAATTTGCCGCGGCTTGCCGCCATAAGGGTACGGAGTCGCCGCGCCCTGCACCGTGGTCAATTGCGTGCGTAGAAAATTGTTGCCGAGATCGAACAACTGCTGTTCCGGAAGCGTGTTGCTGCTCAACCCCAACTGCACAATCGGCGTCGTCGATGCCGAGTAAGTAATAATCAGCGGCGGAGTCGTTCCCGGAGGCAGTCCGCGCAGCACCGTCTGGCAAATCGCCGTCACCTGCGCCATCGCCATCGGCAGGTTGACGTTCGGCCGAAAGAAGATCTTGATGACCGCCTTGCCTTGCACCGACAGCGATTCCTGGTGCTCGATGTCGTTCACCGTGACCGTGATTCCGCGCTCGGAATTGCTTACAATCCTGTCCGCCATCTCGCTCGGCGACATGCCATCGAAATTCCACACAACGCTGACCACCGGAATATTGATGTCGGGGAAGATATCAACCGGGGTCCGCAAGATGGTGATCGGCGTAAGAATGATGATGAGCAATGCCATCACCACGAACGTATAAGGACGGCGAAGTGCTAACGCTACTATCCACATATGACGGGTACAAAGAAGCCGATTTACTGTCGAAGCTTTGCGGCATAAGCTTGCTCGCACCTCAAAGCTTGAGGCTCGCAGCTTTCCCAGTAAGATTCAAAACAGTACGTTTCGGATTTAAATTATATTAGACTTTAGTCATGCCTCAAAATCACGCCCATCACGCGGGGACCAAAAACGGAAGTAACGGCGCCAATGGGACTGAGGAAAAGCGTCCACCTGGCCGGCCACGCAGCGAGGAATCGCGCCAGTCGATCCTGCGCAGCACGCTCAAGCTCCTGAAACAGGCCGGCGGGTTCGCCGAACTCAGCATTGAAGCCATCGCCGCCGACGCCAATGTGGGAAAAACAACTGTCTACCGGTGGTGGCCCACCAAGGCCGCTCTGGTGGCCGATGCTTTCTCCACTAGCGCCGAGGAGGAGCTCCAATTCCCGAATACCGGCTCGGTGCGGCGCGATATGAGCCTACAGATGCGCCGCTTGATCCGCGTCTTCCGCTCCGAACGCGGCAAGGTCGTGGCCGCGCTGCTCGCTGGCGGACAATCGGATCCGGAACTAATCGAGGCCTTTCGCGACCGTTTCCTTTGGCCGCGGCGGCGCCAGGCGTATCAAACTCTGCAGCGCGGCATCGACCGCGGCGAACTGCCCGCCGGCAGCGACTTCGACCTCATCCTCGATTCGCTGTACGGCCCCATCTACATGCGCTTCCTTATCCGTCACGCGAAGCTCGACGAAACCTTCGCCGATGAAATTTGCGAATTGATTCTGAAAGGATTGACGGAACGCGTGGCGGAAACCATGAAGCCTTGACGCAGCGCCTCCGCGTCGGCAGCGAAATACCAACGCTGCGAGCTACTACGAGCCATACGACGCTACCGCTTGGTCTTCGTCTTCAAACGTAGTAAACAAATTCAGTACCCCAATCAGCCGCAGCGTCTGCGTCACGAATTTCGAGGGATTCACCAGCCGGACATCGCCTCCACGCTGCTTCGCCGAGCTCAGCGACTTCACCATCACTCCGATTCCGCTGGAATCGATCATGGGCACATCGGCGCAGTTCAGGATCAATCGACTATCTCCCGCCGCAAACGCGTCTTCCACCGCCTGACGGAATGTATCCACCCCTTGCCCCAATCGCACCGCTCCGCGGAGCTGGATAATCTGCACGTCGGAACGCCTGCGAACCGTAATCTCCATCCTCGATCCTCTTTTTCCGCTTATTTTCTGCCCGGTTTTGCAGCCAGCATTGTATCAGCGCACAGCAGCTGGTGTCTGACTCTACTCATCACCGCCCAGTCCCGAAGAGATAACAGAAGAGATAACACGAGTCCACACAGACCTAAGAATCGACGGTGTAGCAACAAACTGTGCCTCGCCATAACCCATTCAGCCTCCGAAACTTACCGTTCGCTTTACAGCCCCGCAGCCGGCTGATCGCCCTTGCGTCCAACCACCCCAGCGTCTAATATAGAAGTACGACCGAAACAGTCGGAGTTGTATCCGACCAATTGGATCGGGGTTCCGAAGCATGCTCAAACTGACCAAAAAAGCGGACTATGCGCTGATGGCCATGAAGCATCTGGCTGAGCAGGTCCACCAGGGCGCATGTTCTGCCAAGGATGTGGCTGAAGCCTATGGCATCCCACAGGAGGCGCTGGCGAAAATCCTGCAACGCCTGGCAAAAATTGGCTTGGTGCAGTCGCAGCATGGCATGAACGGTGGTTACACGCTGACCCGCGATCCGAAAATGATTTCCGCGTTCGAGGTGATCAAAGCTATAGACGGTCCGCTGTTCATCACTTCATGCGTGACCGTGCGCGGCGAATGCGACCAGAGTGATCGCTGCACCATCCGTGAGCCGCTCCGGAAGGTGAATGAAAGCATCGAACAGGTGCTGAAGAACATCAAAATTTCGCAGATGAAGGAAGAGCCGGAAGTCCTCGACGTGAGGAATCAGGGCGCGAAAAAACAGGACGCGCGGAAACCGGCAGACCTGGTAACGATTTCGTAGCATCTTTTGTTTCGTAGCATCTCTTGTTTCGTAGCATCTTTTTAAGGAGAAACACGATCATGAGTTCGGTAGAAACGGCGACCCCCAGCACCCAAAACAACGGACATCGCTCGTCCCCCAATGGGATCAAGCTGCCGATTTATATGGACAACCACGCGACTACGCCGATGGATCCGCGCGTCCTCGAAGAAATGCTGCCCTACTTCATGGAAAAGTTCGGCAACTCCGCCAGCCGCAACCATCCCTTTGGATGGGCGGCCGAAGAGGCCGTCGAACTCTCGCGCGAGCGTATCGCCAAGCTGATTGGCGCAACCGCGAAAGAAATCATCTTCACCTCGGGCGCCACCGAAAGCGACAACCTCGCCATTAAAGGCGTCGCCGAAATGTACCGCGAGAAGGGCAACCACATCATCACCGCCGTCACCGAACATAAAGCCGTGCTTGACACTTGTAAGCATCTCGAGAAGTTCGGCTTTCGTGTCACCTATCTGCCTGTGCAGAAAGACGGTCTGGTCGATCTCGATGACCTCAAGCGCGCCATCGACGACAAAACGATTCTCGTCACCATCATGGCCGCCAACAACGAAATTGGCGTCCTGCAACCGATCGCGGACATCGGCAAAATATGCCGCGAGCGTGGCGTCATTTTCCACACCGATGCGGTACAGGCAATCGGCAAGGTTCCGGTTGACGTTAACAAAATGAATATTGACGTCGCCTCCATCACTGCGCACAAGCTCTACGGCCCAAAAGGCGCCGGAGCCTTGTATGTTCGTCGCAAGAATCCGCGGGTGCAGATCGTTCCGCTGATCGACGGCGGCGGCCATGAACGCGGCATGCGTTCCGGAACCCTCAATGTCCCCGGAATCGCCGGCCTCGGAAAAGCCTGCGATCTCGCCCGTGAAGAAATGCCGCAGGAAGCCATCAAAATGGCGGGTTTGCGCGATCGCCTCAAGGACCGCATCATGAGCCGCCTCGACGAGGTCTATATCAACGGCTCCATGGAACATCACTTGCCCGGCAATCTGAACATCAGCTTCGCCTATGTCGAGGGCGAGTCGCTGCTGATGGGCATCAACGATATTGCAGTTTCGAGCGGATCGGCATGCACCTCTGCGACCCTGGAACCATCTTATGTATTGAAGGCGCTAGGCACCGGCGACGATCTGGCGCACAGTTCAATCCGCTTCGGCATCGGGCGCTTCAACACCGAAGCTGAGATTGACTACGTCGCCGACCGCGTGGTCGAAACCGTGGCCCGTCTGCGCGAACTCTCGCCGCTCTACGAGATGGCGAAAGAAGGCATCGACTTGAAGAGTGTGAAATGGGCAGGGGAAGCGCACTAGACTAATTCCACCGACTAGGATATTCGCTTCGGATTTTAGTTTCGAGTTCTATAAGGAGATTGCAAATGTCTTACAGCGATAAAGTGATCGATCACTACAACAATCCACGCAACGTTGGCTCCATGGACAAAAAGGACGCTGACGTGGGCACCGGCCTGGTCGGCGCACCCGAGTGCGGCGACGTGATGAAACTGCAGATCAAAGTTAATCCGCAGACCAACGTCATCGAGGACGCCAAGTTCAAGACCTTCGGCTGCGGCTCGGCCATCGCATCGTCATCGCTCGCGACCGAATGGGTCAAGGGCAAGACCATCGAAGAAGCCCTCGCGATCAAGAACACCGAAATCGTGAAAGAGCTGGCTCTGCCGCCCGTGAAGATTCACTGCTCCGTACTGGCCGAGGACGCAATCCGCGCCGCCATCGGCGACTGGAAGAAGAAACAGGAATCGGCCAAGCCAGTCGCCGTTCAGTCGGTGCAGTAAACAGCCACGAGATTCCAGCTGCGAATGGGCCTCTGGTCCGGGGTTGAACTCGCTGCTTGGAGCTAGCGGCTGGAAGCTCGAAGCTTTCTCATGGAAGATACTCTGAAAATCGTCGAACGACCTGCGCCCGCGCCTCCGGCCAAGGGCATTCAGGTGACCGACAACGCGCTCAACAAAATCCGCTCCGCTATGGTGAAAGAGAATGTTTCACCCGAACAGGGCGGCCTTCGGTTGGGCGTGCAGGGTGGAGGATGCTCCGGTCTGAGCTACAACATCCGCTTTGACACGCAACCGCGGGAGCGCGACCGCGTGTTTCAGTTTGGAGACGTGCGGGTTTTTGTCGACCCGAAGTCTTTCATTTATCTGCACGGTATGATCCTCGATTACAGTGAGACCCTGATGCAGCAAGGGTTCGTCTTTAAGAATCCAAACTCGACCAAGTCCTGCGGTTGCGGCAGTTCGTTCTCGTAGTAGCTGGTAGTGGAGTGACGAGCGTCCTCGCCCGTCCCCAGATTATTTGCATCGAGGGCGGGCCACGCGCTCGCCCTAAATTTTGTATGGCAAAAACTGCCTCCAATTCGTCGTTGATGGTTCCGAGCCACGGCCACACTCTCAGCGAGACCATGCCAAGTTGCTGGTCGTGCGGCACCATGCGCGCTGTGCACTTTTGCACCGCCTGCGGCAAAGTGCAGCCGCCCTTCCCGGTCGACTATTTCGCCTTCTTCGGACTCCCGCGCAAGCTCAACCTTGACACCGCCGCGCTCGAAAAAGAGTTTTACGCCCTGAGCCGCCGTCTCCATCCCGATGTCTTCGGCCAGTCCGACGATCGCGAGCGCGCCTGGAGTCTCGAACAAAGTTCCATGCTCAACGACGCCTATCGCGCGCTGAAAGATCCGATCAAGCGCACCGAATATCTGTTGCGCCTCGAAGGCATCGAACTGGAAGAGCAATCGAAGCAGGCCACAGAAAAAGCCCGCTCCACGGGAGAACTGAAAAAGCAGATTGTTCCTCCCGATCTTCTCGAAGACGTTTTCGAGCTCAACATGCACCTCGAAGAACTGCGCGCACAGAAGAAGCTCGGCGAAGACGACCCTGCCCTGCTGGAAGAAATCGGTAAAGCAAAATTGTCGCTGGGGGAAAAACACGACGCCCTGCTGAACGAACTGAAAACTGAATGGACGAAATGGGACGCGGTTGTGGACCATGCCACACAACAAGACCAGCGGAAGGTCCTCGATCAAATGGTCGATGTTCTGAACCGCCGAAACTATATCCGCAATCTGCTGCGCGACGTAAACGAAGCAATGGAATAAATTGGCAATTTGTAATTTGTAATCGCGTTCGCAGATTTTCACTTACAAATTGCAACTCAGAAATTACAAATGAGCACTGACTACATCGTCGGCATCGATCTCGGCACCACGAACTCGCTCGTGGCCTATATGCAGGGAGATTCCCCTGTCGTCATTCCCGGTGAAGACGGCCTCAACCTCGTCCCTTCGGTCGTCGCGCTCGCGCCCGATAAGAATGAAAAGAACCAGATCGTCGTCGGCAACGCTGCCCGCAAATATCTGATCGAAACCCCCGAGCGCGCCGTCTATTCCGTCAAGCGCCTCATGGGCCGCGGTCTCGAAGATGTGCAGGACGAACTCAAACTCTTCCCCTTTCATCTCGCCGACGATCTTCAACCGGGAGAAGTCCTGCGCATCAAGATTGGCGAGCGCACCTACAGCCCTCCCGAAATTTCCGCACAGATCTTGCGTCAGCTCAAGCGCAACGCCGAGCGCTTTTTCGGAGCGCCCGTAACCCACGCCGTCATCACCGTTCCCGCCTACTTCAATGACGCACAACGCCAGGCCACTAAAGATGCCGGACGCATCGCCGGACTGAACGTTTTACGCCTCGTCAACGAACCCACCGCTGCAGCACTCGCCTACGGTCTCGACAAAAAGAAAAACGGCATCGTGGTCGTTTACGATCTCGGCGGCGGCACCTTCGATATTTCGATTCTCAAGCTGCACGATGGTATTTTCGAAGTCATCGCCACCAACGGCGACACCCATCTCGGCGGGGATGATATCGACAACCTGCTCATCGCCATCGCTCTCGACGACATTCGCGGCGACCTCGGTATCGATCTGAGAAAAGATCTCCGCCGCAACGGCGAAGCCATGGCCCGCATCCGCAAAGCTGTAATCGAAGCCAAGATCGTGCTCTCGTCGCAGCCCTCAGCCACGCTTGATGTCGATCTTCCCGGCGGCAAGAAGTATCAGCGCGAAATTTCACGCGAGCTTTTCGAGCAGATGATCCAGCCCATCGTTGACCGTACCGTTGGCCCCTGCAAGCAGGCGCTCAAAGATGCAGGCCTCAAGCCCGAGCAGATCGACGAAGTCGTCCTCGTCGGAGGCTCGACGCGCATTCCAAAAGTGCGCCGCCTGGTGCAGGACCTATTCCAGCGTGTGCCCCATACCGAACTGAATCCTGATGAAGTCGTCGCGCTCGGCGCAGCCGTGCAAGCGCATATTCTCGGTGGCGGATCCGAAATCACGCAAGACATGCTGCTGCTCGACGTCACTCCGCTCTCTCTCGGAATCGAAGTCGCGGGCGGCGTCACCGATAAAATCATCCTGCGCAACTCGACCGTCCCCGCTTCGGCCACACAGTACTACACAACGCAGGTCGACGGACAAACCAATGTTGCCATCCACGTTTTGCAAGGCGAACGCGAACTGGCGCGTGATTGCCGCTCGCTGGCACGCTTCGATCTCAAAGGCATTCCGCCCATGGTCGCCGGCATGCCGCGCATCGAAGTGAAATTTCTTATCGACGCCAACGGTATCCTGCGCGTTTCCGCCCGCGAACAGCGCAGCGGCAAAGAAGCCGAGATCGACGTCAAACCAACCTACGGCCTCACCGACGAACAAGTCGAGAACATGCTGCTCGAATCCTACGATTTTGCGGAAGAAGATTTTCGCCAGCGCCAGGTCATCGAAGCCCGCCGCGAAGCCGACACGATTTTGCAGGCGCTCGCAAAAGGAAAAAACAACCCAGCCTGGCAAGAACTGACGGACAGCGAGCAGCGCGAAATCAAATCGCTGGAAAAGTCGTTGATCGATGTAAAAGAAAAAGACGACTACCACGCCATCCGCGAGGGCATCGAAACGCTGAATACAGCCACGACGCGCCTCGCCGAATTGATGATGGATACCGCCGTCACCACCGCCCTCAAAGGCAAAGACATGGACAATACCGGCCTCGACGAAGGCCCGCAAGCCAGTCATCCCATGGCGAAAGCAGAATTTAAATAGGGGTTTTCAATGTCAGAAGAAAAAACGCAAGCAACTGGAACCACCACGATGGATGCTCCCCCCGCTGAAAATAACGAAAACACCGTAGAGGTTACGTTTCTTCCCGAGGGCAAAACCGTGACCTTCGAGCACGGCAAGCTTCCCTACAAAGATCACGGCAAAGAAGAGTCGCTGCTCGACGTAGCGCTCAACTTCGGAGTCCATCTCGATCACGCCTGCGGCGGAAACTGCGCCTGCACTACCTGCCACGTCTGGGTCAAAGAAGGCGCCGACTTGCTCACCGAGATGGAAGACGACGAAGCCGACAAGCTCGACATGGCCGCCGATCTTCAGCTAAACTCACGCCTCGGATGCCAGACTGTAATCAAAAAGCCGGGTAAACTGGTAGTCGAAATTCCGGCCTGGAACCGGAACTACGTTTCAGAAGAACACTGATTAGAACTAAAGGTGATTCGGACGAAATCCGATCAGGAGCATTCATCATGCCCAAAGAACTTACCTGGAGCGACCCCGACGACATCGGGATTCTGCTCTCCGAAACCTATCCTGAACTCGACCCGCTCGCCGTTCGCTTCACCGATCTGCACAAATATGTGACCACGCTCCCCAGCTTCAAAGACGATCCCGCAAAGTCGAACGAAGCCAAGCTCGAAGCCATCCAGATGGCGTGGCACTCAGAAGTGCTCGACCGCACTCAGGGGTAGGCGATCCAGCGCAAGGATTCCGGAGAAAGAAACGCTCACCTCGCGGCCGTCGGCACCCCATCCTCCACGCTAGCCTCGCGCAGAAACTTCGCCGCCTCCTCAGGCGGAGTCGGGTTGATATAGAATCCGGTACCCCACTCGAATCCCGCTGTTTTGGTCAACTTGGGCATGAATTCGATGTGCCAGTGGTAATACTCATTCGCCGGGTCCTGCGCTGGCGACGTATGCACGACCAGGTTATAGGGAGGATTATCCAGCACTCGATCCGCTTTCATCAGCAGCAATTTCAGCGCCTTCGCCAGATTCTCAAACATGTGCGACGACGAATTCTCAAACGCCGATTCATGCCGCTTCGGTAAAATCCACGTCTCAAACGGAAATCGCGGAGCATAGGGCGCCAGCGTTATAAAATCCTCATTCTCCGCCACCACGCGAATGCCACTCTCGCTCTCTTGCCGTATCGCATCGCAAAACACGCAGCGTTCCTTGTACATGTAATACTGCTTCGCCCCTTGCAATTCCTCGACTACGTAAATCGGCACAATTGGAAGCGCGATCAACTGCGAGTGCGTATGCTCGAGCGAAGCGCCAGCCGCTTCACCATGGTTCTTGAACAGCAAAATATATTTAAAGCGCCGGTCTTTCTTGAGATCGAGAATGCGGTCGCGGAAAGCCCACAAAACATCCTCGATTTTTTTCGCGGGTAGCGACGCCAGAGTGGCCGTATGCTCGGGCGTTTCAATAATCACTTCGTGGGCGCCAATGCCATTCATCTTGTCGAACATGCCTTCAGCCTGCTTGTTTAACGTTCCTTCAATGCCCAGCGCCGGGAACTTATTCGGCACCACGCGCACCGTCCAACCGGGGCCGTCTTTTTGCGGAGTGCTGCCGTTGTTGCTGGGACGAAAAGCCAGGATCTCCGACGGCGTCTTGCTCTCATTGCCGTAACAGAACGGACAGAACCCACCCTTGATCTTCACCGGCTCGCGAACAAAGTCAGTCGGACGCTTCGCCCGGTCCGTGGAAATAATCACCCACCGGCCCACGATGGGATCTTTTCTCAGTTCAGGCACGTACTAAATCCTTTCAGTAGCGGGTTTCAACCGTCATGATTGCCGGTGATGATTGTACGACACAGAAAAAGCATTTTGAAACAGCTCGAATGAGGGATGGCTGGATCCGCGCTCGTAATATACCGCGAGCACGTCAAACCGCCATTGGCACGCAGGGGATATGTGATGCAGAAAGTCGTGCGCCATCAGGGACAAATCTCGTTGCTTCGCCCGATCCACGGCCGCTTCGGCGGGCTTAACCGCGTGAGAAGTTCTCGTCTTCACTTCTATAAAACAAAGAACGTCCCGCTCCCACCCGACCAGATCCAGTTCACCGCGATGCTGCGCCGAGCGGTAATTGCGCGCAACGATGGTGTAGCCGCGCCGCCGTAGATAGAAGTAAGCGTCTTCCTCACCATGCCGCCCGGTAAGCTGGTGCTCAGGCAAGTCCTCGGGTGGAAGCGTTCGCCGTGTCAGCCAGTCGAGGGCGCGCAGCGTAGCTTGCGTCAGTCGTGCGGCGAACATGGAGAAACTCCACGTTCACCCTATCGTGGAACGGCTCCATGCGATGTGATACTCATCACCGCGCTTCAGGTACAATTCCAGCGCACACGCCCAAGAGACGGGGGCTTGCCCCGTCTCCCCGACTACAAGCTCTTCTCCACGCTGGCAATTGCCTCTTCCAGCACATCGATCGCCACATCCGCTTCCTCTTTCGTAACAATCAGAGGGGGCGCAATGCGTACGGTGCTCGGCCCGCAACCCAAGAACAACACACCGCGCTCGAACGCCAGTTCCACTATGCGGTCGCGTTCGCTCGCTCCGTATTCGCGCGTCGCCTGATCTTTTACGATCTCCACGCCAATCATCAAACCGCGGCCGCGCACGTCGCCGACAATCCTGTGCTTCCTCGGCCAATCCGCCATGCGTTTCTGCATGTGGTCGCCGACCTCTTGCGAGTTCCGCAGCAGCCCTTCTTTTTCGATCACATCGAGTGTGGCCAGCGCCGCCGCAATGCACACCGGGTTTCCTCCGAAAGTCGATGCATGCGATCCTGGAACCCAGTCCATCAGATCGGCTTTACTCATCGTGACACCCAGCGGCATCCCCGAGGCAATCCCCTTCGCCATGCAAACGATATCCGGATGCACGCCCGTATGTTCTACTGCAAACCATTTCCCGGTGCGCCCAATGCCGCTCTGCACCTCATCAACTACCAGCAGAATGCCGTGCTTGTCGCAGATGCGCCGCAACTCCTGCATAAAGATCGTCGGCGCGACCACGTAGCCGCCTTCCCCCTGGATCGGCTCCACAAAAATTGCCGCGACTTCTTCCGGCGCAAGAATAGTCTTAAACAATTTGTCTTCGATATAGCGCGCACACCCGAGCGCAAACTTCTCTCCATCCTGCGGACCGCCCTCGCAACCGCGATATACATCGGGATAGCGTACATGTGTCACTCCCGGCACTAGGGGCGAGAAGCGCCGCTTCTGCTGCGGTTTCGATGCCGTCAGCGAGAGCGCGCCCATCGTCCGCCCGTGAAAAGCGCCGAAGAAAGCGATCACCTGCTGCCGCTTGGTGTGGTAACGCGCAAGTTTCAAGGCGCACTCAATCGCTTCGGCCCCGGAATTTCCGTAATAGAACCGGTGCGGCCCCGGCATCGGCGCAATCTTCGTGAGCCGCTCCGCCAGCGTCACCAGCGACTCGTAATAAAAATCAGTCCCCGACATGTGGATCAACTCGCCCGCCTGCTTCTGAATCGCGCTCACCACTTCCGGATGGCAGTGTCCAGTCGAAGTCACGGCAATGCCTGCGGAAAAATCGAAGAATTCGTTGCCGTCTACATCTTCCACCACAATGCCGCGGCCGCGCTTGGCCACCAGCGGGTACGAGCGGGTGTAGGAAGGCGAAACGTATTTTTCATCGCCAGCAATAATGCGCTTGGCGTTTGGGCCCGGAAGAGCAGTTGTGATCTTGGGGCCGAGAGTTAGAGTTTTGGTAGTCATGGCAAATTCTCCTAAGACGTTTGTCGTAGCTGGTCGTTCAATGACAAGGAGCCCTGGTTTGTTCAAAGCTCAGAGCCCGAAGCTTGGAGCGCCCAAAGAGCGGTTCACGATCCGTGAGGGAGTTGGGCTACTCCAGAAAGTAAGCAGAGAGGAAAAAACTAGTCGCTGCCAAACAGATTGGCGCGGACATGCGAAGGCAACACTGAAAGATACCGGCGAGGACAAGCCCGTCCCTCGACCCAGCCCACTCCTATCGGGGCGTGAAGATGCGAAATGTAGCCGCGAGAGCGCATGAGATCTGTATCGATTATATCTCGGCCTTGCTCAAACCGTAACCCCCAAAAGTCACGGATCTAAAGATAACCTCACGGCCACTCGAAGCTCTCACGCGCCCCTGCGCTCCACACATCACACGGGACCATCAAACGCAAATCTATCCCCAAGCAGAAAATTCACCAGCGAACACAGGACAATCGCCACCACATTCGCTGCCACATAATTGAACCCGAATTCGCCCACCAGCGCCCGCATCAGAAGCAGATTCCCGGCAAGAGAAACCGCTCCATTGCTCAAATTGAATTTCACGAATCTCGCCAGCGATTGCCGGGACCCAGCAGCCCGCCGGTCTAGCCAGGTAAACCTCTCATGCCACAAAAAGTTGTGGATTACCGCAATCTCGACCGCAAAACCGGTAGCCACCAAGTAATCAAGCCCCAGCCACGAGCGAAAAACTCCAAGAGCCGCTAGTTGCACCGCAACCCCGATCCCGCCCACGAGATTAAACTTCAACCACCGGATCAAACTTTGTCTTCGCCGCAGGATTGCGAAGCGCTGGCAACTGACAACTGGGAACTGTTTTCCTGAGAGCTGAGCCTGGATAACTTCCGAGCCCTTCATACTCTCTCTTCCCGATAAAGCCGAACTGTGTTCTTTGCCGTGACGACCACCAACATCGCCGCCATTCCCAACAACCCAGTCGCGCCGCCCACATCAAACAGCCGGTAGCGTCCGTGCATCACCCAGGCCCACCGAAACGCCGCCAAGCTCCCAACTGCCAGCAAGAGCCGCAGCTCCGTCGGACCGAATCTCCACAACGAAAGGTGAAACTCGCCTAGCGTATAAGTCGCCAGATACGACTGGATGGAAAGCAGCAAGAACGCAATCAGCAACCCAATCGCAATCACGGGATGCATGTAGCCCGAAAGCGCCAGCCCTCCCATCATCGCCACGGCGCCGATCGAATCGATCATGTGGTCGACATAAAAGCCGTATCGCGGTCTCTGCCGCTGCCGCACGCGAGCCAACGTCCCGTCGAGGCTGTCGCCGAGCCAGTTTGCCGCCAGACAAACAATCGCCGCCAACAGCATGAAGCGGTCGTAACGAGCTAGTGCGTAGCAAATACCCGTCGCGACCTGCGCGACGAAGCCAAGCACAGTAAGATGGTCGGAATCGACGCATGCTGGCACGCGCTCTGCCATCCATACAAGAGCACGTTTCTCGGCAGTCGCCAGAAGGCTGCCGTGAACGCGCGTCGCCTGCCGGAACTCGGCACGTTGGGCCTCAGCCAAAGTCTTGGGATTAATCTGCTCCGCGAAATCTGTCATTGAAGTCGCCACAATTGCCTCCGTACTGGCGGCACTATGCGGCGATCGCAGAGGAATGACAATGCAGCGCGGGTAAATTCACAGGTAAATCAAAGATCAACAGAAATCTTCTTTGTTGCCAGCAAGATGCAGCAGGACATTCCCTGATCGGGGCGGTAAAAACATATGCGGGTTTCTGGATATGTTAACCAGTTGGCAAGACGGGGATCACATGGTTCTGTGATGAAATATTTTTGTGCTTCGGGAAATCGGCAAAAACGGAATCCCAAGATGGATGCGACCGAGGAATCCCACTTCTCGAAAAGCGCGAGAAGTAGGGCACCCCGGCAGAAGGCGCCTAACTCTTGTAAATCGACGATTGCGCCAACTGAGACTGGTTCGCTACCCTGGCAGCCAATCCCGCAATTGCCTTCCCCGATTCCATCCCTCCGATAACTCTCCCTGCCATCCCCGGATGCGTTAATCTGCGAAGGATGGGTTTGTTGCGCTTCTTTCGTCCCTCGCACCAGCACACCGCGTTTTCAGCGACGCTGTTGCTGATGACGGCCATCACGCTTTCGCGCGTGGTCGGATACATTCGCGAGGCCTATATCGCCTACGCTTTCGGCGCCGGATCGCAGACCGACGCTTACGTCGCCGCCTTCACCCTGCCCGACTGGCTCAATTACATCGTCGCCGGCGGCACCGCCTCGATCACATTCATCTCCATCTATACGAGATTTCTCGCGGAAAAGCGCGAGCACGACGCGCAGAAAACTTTTTCCATCGTCATCACCGTGATGACCACCGTGCTCATTGCCGGCACTATTCTCGCTGAAATTTTCACGCCGCAGTTCGCCGGCTGGATGTTCCATGGCTTCACGCCCGAGCAGTTACAACTCTGCGTTCATCTCACCCGCATCCTGCTGCCGGCGCAGATTTTCTTTTATGTCGGAGGCGTCGTCTCGGCGGTGTTGCTCTCACACCGCCTGTTCCTGCTGCCCGCATTCGGTCCGCTGATCTACAACGTCTTCATCATCGGCGGCGGAGTTGTTGCCGGGCATAGGATGGGAATCGCATCGCTCGCTTTCGGCGCCCTGGCCGGCAGCATTGCCGGACCATTTCTCATCAACGCCATCGGCGCCGCCAAAATCGGCACCGGATACAAACCTTCGTTCGACCTGAAGAATCCCGCGTTCCGCGAATGGGTGGGACTTTCCATCCCGCTGATGCTGGGCGTTTCGCTCGTCACCGCCGACGACTGGATCCTTCGCTACTTCGCCTCCAGCGGCATCGGAGACATTGCGCGCCTCAATTACGCCAAGCGGCTCTTCGCCGTTCCCATCGCCATTCTCGGACAGGCCGCCGGCCAGGCGTCGCTGCCTTTTTTCTCGCGTCTGTTCGGAGAGAAAAAGTTCTCCGAATTCGCCGCCACCGTCAACGCCTCCGTCTATCGCATCACCGCTGCGTCGCTGCTCATCACCGGATGGATGATGGCCATCGCCCTCCCGCTCATCGACCTCGTCTATCGCCGCGGACACTTCACCTGCGCCGATTCCGAATCGACCGCCATTTATTTTTTCTGGTTTTCGCTGTCGCTGGCGCTGTGGTCGAGCCAGGCGCTTTACGCCCGCGCATTCTACGCGTCCGGCAACACGCTGACTCCGATGATCGCAACCACTCTTATCTTCCTTGCTTCGTTGCCAATCTATAGGCTGCTGTTTCACACGCTCTCGGTCACCGGCCTCGCCATCGCCTCCGATGTCGGCATCACCGCCAACGCCGTGGCCATCGCTCTGCTCTTGCACATTCGCGGCATGGTGCCGCTGGGAGGAATGAACTGGAAAGAATTAGGCAAAGCCGCGCTGGTAGGAGCCGTTTCCGGAGGATTGAGTTACGAAGCCATGCGTAGCATCGCACTTGATGGCAGCCGCCGCGCCGACCTCCTCGCGCTGGCCTTAGGCTCCCTGACCTGGGCAGCCGCCGTAGCCGCAGGCCTGTGGCTGCTGCGATCGGAATTGCCCGCAGATTTGCGGAGAAAAAGGTCTGTACCTATCTCCGGCATCGCCGAAGCACAATCCGCGGAAACCACGTTCACCGGCAAGGAACCCTGAGTCGTGGTCCATTACGAAGAGCTGTGGCCGGCACATTGAAGCACTCCGAGGTATTGACTCCAGGGGCCGACGGCATCGCGGTATTGGTGCGCCATCACCCTTGAGATTTGGTGCAGGTGAGTCAAGTCATGAGCTGCCCAGGTCGCCAGCAACTCAGACAGGGTAACGACTCCGAGGGATGGGTGACGCCCGCGACGGCTGAGATCCTCGGCGCGGAGATTCAAGGCACGCAGTGCGCGCAAATTTTCGGACCGCAGGCGGGAAAATTCATGCAGTAAATCTCCCAGCGACTTTTCTTGACTTTCTTTTGCGTGTCCCCAACGATCAAAGGGCTCGAATGTCTTAGTCTCGCCAAACTCCAAGATCACCTTCACTCGCGGCAGCCAATCCGTACGCTCGCAGTAAATCAGATGGCCAATGACGTCGGACACGCTCCATGTGCCCTCACCTTCATTCCGCAGCGTCCACATTTCAGGTAGATCGCGCAGAAGCACATCGAAAGCAGCGGGAGTGCGAGTGAGCAGCGATATGGTTTCTTCCAGGTTAAAGCCCATAATATTCCCGGTTGTTGCGCTAATCAGCCACGAAACCGTCTCCAGAATGCAAAACCAGAATACAAAACTCTGCTGTTACGCGGGCAATTAAAAAACGGGCCGTGAAGGCCCGTTTCAGAATCCCAACTGCAAGCCGAAATCCAGCAAATGAAGACCGCCGGACGCGATCAGCTTTTATGCTCTTGCCGCAATCGCCGGTTCCTGCGTCACGCTCGAAACGCTTCTGCCCACTTCTTCCTGTTTCGACGGTCCCGCTGATCCCGCCTTGCGAATGTCGATGCCACCTTTGAAGAACGCTCCGTCTTCAATTGAAATGCGCGCCGCCACGACGTCGCCGGTCAACGACCCGTCGCTCCGGATATCCACCCGGTCGCTTGCGGTCAGATTGCCGCGCACCTTGCCAAGCACCACAATTTCCCGCGCGCTGATATTCGCCGCGACCACTCCATTGCGACCGATGGTCACGCGATTGCCGGAGAGGTTGATCGATCCCTCCACCCGTCCATCAATATATAAAGACTCGGAACCGGTCACTTCGCCTTTGATCACCAGCGACTTGCCAATTGTTGCTTGGTCAGAAGTGGTCGTCGCTACCGGACGCGGCACTGCCGTGGGCTCGCTTGGGCTCATTGTTGCCATTGGCGCTGACGTTGTCCCTGTCGCTGTGGACGCGCTCGGACGCTCCGGTTCAGCCGGTCGGCCAGGTGTCGCAGGTTGATTCGTGGGCTTCCACATTGTCGTTGAAATCCTTTCCTCTTATTGAGTGATTCGGAATCAGCGCCGCATTTCGGCTGCCAAATCGAATTGTACTCCTTGGTAAACCCCCGACGCTGTGGAAATCAAGCATTCTTATTGATTTCCATAGTTCCCGATGTGGTTCCGCGCGTGCACCTTCTGCCGCAAGTCACTCCTCTACCCGGTAACTCCTGCCCACCCGCGGTAATTCTTCTACGCGAATCCCCAAGCCGGCTCCACCAATCATCCCAACCGAATACAATGCACTGACGAGGAAAGTATGAACCCGACCGCAATCACTTCATCGGCCACAGCGCCCTCTCGCCCCGAACCCGGCGAGTATGCTCCCTACTATGAGAAGTACATTTCCCAGATTCCCGGCAACGATATTGTTGCAACTCTAGAAGACCAGCGCCGCCAGACGCTCCTGCTGCTCTCCGGACGCACCGATGCCGACGGCGATCTCCGCTATGCACCCGGCAAGTGGAGCGTGAAAGAAGTCCTCGGCCACGTCAACGATACCGAGCGCATCTTCGCCTACCGCGCCCTTCGCATTTCCCGCGGAGATCGGACGCCTCTCCCAGGTTTCGAGCAGGACGACTACGTCCGCAACGGCCCGTTCTCGCGCCATCCGCTCGAAGATCTCATCGAGGATTACATCGCCGTCCGCCGCGCCACGATCTCTTTATTCCGCAATCTGGACGAAGCTGCCTGGATCCGTCGCGGCGTCGCCAGCGAGAACCAAGTCACCGTCCGCGCGCTGGCCTACATGATCGCCGGCCACGAACTGCATCATCGGAGAATTCTGGAAGAAAAATATCTGAAGTAGCGATCGAATCAACCTGGCTCCTCCATGCCAGAACGGCAAGTCCTGAGACCTAAGACCTGAGACCTGCTTCATGTCCAAAGGACGCAATCATAATCTGCTCGTCGGCCGCCTCACCATGCATCGCGACGGCTTCGGCTTCGTCATCCCCGAGGCCGAGTCGCTCAATGAGAGTCTCAAATCCCGCCTCGCCGGCGACGTCTTCATTCCTCCACACGCCATCGGTTCTTCCATGCACGGCGACCGTGTCCTCGTCGAAGTTTCCGCCATTCGTGCCGACGGACGAGCCGAAGGACGCATCCAGCGTTCCCTTTCGCGCGCCCATCCCACCGTAGTCGGCATCTTCCACCACGGACACCGCCACAACTACGTCAAGCCCATCGACGAAAAGGTGACGCAGCAAATCGTCATCGCGCCGGGAATGGAATATCCGGAATCCTTCAGAAAATCTCAACCGCAAAAAGATGCGGGAAAGAAATCCCAATCCGCTGACCGCGTGATCGGCGACCAAGCCGCGATCCACACCAGGCGTCAGAACCTCGACCAGAATCTCGACCACGATCTCGAAGGCCTCGTCGTCGATGTAGAAATCACCGACTGGCCCAGCGCCACCCAACAACCTCGTGGACGCGTCATCGAAATCCTCGGCCAGGAAAGCGATTTCGGAGTCGACGTCGAAATCATGATCCGCAAGTTTCACCTGCCCCACCGCTTCCCTTCCGCCGTCATTGAAGAAGCGCAAGCGATCGAATCCACCATCCCCGCCGAGTCGCTTCAGCGCCGCCGCGACTACCGTCATCTTCCCATCGTCACCATCGACGGAGAAACCGCCCGCGATTTCGATGATGCCGTCCATGCTCGCCAACTCGAAAACGGAAATTACGAACTCCAGGTCCACATCGCCGACGTCGCCCAATACGTCACGCCAAATTCGCCGCTTGATCAGGAAGCCCGCCTTCGCGGCACCAGCGTTTATTTCCCCGACCGCGCCGTTCCCATGCTGCCCCTCGAACTCTCGACCGACATCTGCAGCCTGCGCCCGCAAGTCGACCGCTTAGTGCTCTCCTGCACCATGGAGATCGATCACCAGGGCGAAATCGTCGCCTACGAAATCAACGAAGGCGTAATTCGCAGCGCGGAGCGAATGACCTACACCGCCGTCAACGCCGTCATCGAAGGTGACCCTGCCGCCCGCGCCGAATACGCGCCTCAAGTCGCTCACTTCGAGCGTATGCGCGACCTGGCGATGATTCTCAACCGCAAGCGCAAGCGCCGAGGATCGATCGATTTCGATCTTCCCGAAGCCGTCATTGAGTTTGACGAATTCGGAATGATGAAAAGCATCACGCGGTCCGAACGCAACATCGCGCACCGCCTAATTGAAGAATTCATGCTTTCTGCGAACGAAAGCGTCGCCCACTATCTCGAAAACAAACGCATCGCCTCGCTCTACCGCATCCACGAAAAGCCCGATGCCAAACGCGTCTACGATTTCGAAGTTATCGCCGCAACTTTCGGATATTCGCTCGGAGTAGGCGCATTGCCCATTCAGCGCGTGCAACTTAAAGCCGACCGCCGCGACGCCCGCGGCACCGGAAAACGCGTTCGCGAAGTCGAAGTTCCCAAAGAAGTTCACATCACCCCGCGCATGTACCAAAAGCTCACCGACAAAATCGCCGGCAAACCCGAAGAAAGAATTTTGAGTTTCCTGATGCTGCGCTCCCTCAAGCAAGCGCGTTACTCCGAAGAAAATCGCGGACACTTCGCCTTAGCCGCAACCACCTACACCCACTTCACCTCGCCTATCCGCCGCTATCCCGACCTGATTGTCCACCGAATATTGAAACGCGTTTTGCGCAATTCCGCGGAAAGGATGGATGGAGAAGTGCCAGTGGGCATGTCCATATCTTTACAAGATAGTCATCCTGAGCGACGCGAAGAATCTCACTCTCATCCGAATAAAGCCAGACAGGACGGCGCACCACCTTCGCCCTGGTCGAAACGTCGCGACCGCGAAGCGCACCAGCACGCGCTAGAACCTCGCGGTGGTCCTATCAAGCTCGAAGAGCTTCACAACATCGCCGACGAATCCAGCCAATCCGAGCGCCGCGCCGACGAAGCCGAACGCGGCCTCATGGAATGGAAAAAAATGAAATTCATGGAGCGCCACATCGGAGAAGACTTCGACGGCCTCATCATCAGCGTCACCAAATTCGGATTCTTCGTCGAGCTCACCGACCTCTTCGTCGAAGGCCTGGTCCCGCTCCACACTCTCGGCATTGATAGCGATAATGACGACCGCTATACCTTTCATGAAGCGACCCGCCAGATCATCGGCCAGCGCTCGCGTAAAACTTACAGCCTCGGAGATCGTGTCCGTGTGCTGGTCGACCGCATCGATCCGGTGGAGAAGAAAATTCAGTTTGCGATGGTCGAGGAGCAGCCGAGATCAGCCACAAAACGCAGGCGCAAGCGATAAGCCTGCGCGCGGACAAAAAATCCAGCTCAATCCATATAGAATTAAAGTGCTACTGAGGTCACAAACAATGTCAGCGCCCAGCCAACCAAACTCCAATCAGAACCCCACGCAAGCCGCCGAGCACGTTGCCAGCGCTCACAAACTTCTCACAGAACTGCAGCAGCGAGTCGGAAGCCATCCCGAACTCGGAGAGGCCATCACCAAACTGGAAATGGCGCTCAATAGTCTCGCAATCCAGACCGGCGGCCTGCTGTAGCCGCGACCTGCTAGAATTCTCCGTCACCACTCTTGGCGCCTGCCTAGGAAGTCCCGCTTCATGTCCACAACTCCAAACTCCAGCAATCCCACAAGTCCACGCACGCGCGTAGTGCGCGAACCGCAACGGGCAGTTTACGACCGCCATGCCATCAACCAGATCCTCGACGAAGGCTTCGTCTGTCACGTCGGCTTTGCCGTCTCTGAACCCGGTAAAGACGGGCAGCCCTACGTTATCCCCACTTCCTACGGCCGCGACGGAGACATCCTCTACATTCACGGTTCTGCCGCCAGCCGCATGTTGCGCAACCTCAATCAAGGCGTCCCGGTCTGCATCACGGTCACCCTCCTCGATGGATTAGTCCTCGCCCGCTCCGTCTTCAATCATTCCATGAACTACCGTTCGGTGGTCATTCTGGGCACAGCAACTCTGGTCGCCGATCCCGCGGAAAAACTTGCCGCCCTACGCGCGCTGAGCGAGCACATCATTCCCGGACGCTGGGACGACTCCCGTCAGCCCAACGAAAGAGAGTTGAAGCAAACGTCAGTCCTGCGCGTCCCCATCGATGAATTCTCCGCAAAAGTCCGCGTCGGGCCAGCTATCGACGACGAAGAAGATTACGCCTTCCCCACCTGGGCAGGAGTGATTCCGCTGGAAATGAAAGTTGGTTCGGCGATCCGCGACGAGCGTTGCGAGCAGGATCTGCCCGAGTATTTGAAGAATTATTCCCGGAACAAATGAATGAAGAAGTGATTCGTGAAGGTAAGGAGTGGCTGGCCGCATCGACAATTCCAACCACTCCCACTTTCACGGTATCAGCAGCAACTTTCCCGTAGTCTTCCGCGCTTCCAGTTCTCGATGCGCGCGCTGCGCCTCGGCCAGCGGATACTCATGTTCAATCCGCAGCTTGAGCTTCTTGTCGCGGATCATCCCAAACACCGCTCCCGCCCGCGCCTGCAACTCCGCCGGAGTCGCAATGTAATTCCCCAGCGAGGGACGCGTCAAAAACAGCGACCCCTTCTGCGTCAGCACCAGCGGATCCAGCGGCGCGACCGCCCCGCTCGACGCTCCAAACAACGCCATCATCCCCCGCGGACGCAGCACATTCAGCCCCTTGTCAAACGTCGTCTTCCCCACCGAGTCATACACCACGTCCACGCCCTTGCCGCCGGTAATCCGTTTGGTCTCCACCTCAAAATCCGCCTGCGTATACAGGATGACCTCGTCCGCTCCCGCCGCCCGCGCCAGCGCAGCTTTTTCTTCCGTCGAAACGGTCGCAATCACGCGCGCGCCCAGATTGTGCGCCATCTGCACCAGCAGCAATCCCACTCCACCGGCAGCGGCATGAATCAGCGCCGTCTCGCCCTTCTTCAGTGGATACGTGTCATACACCAGATATTCCGCCGTCATCCCCTGCAAGATCGCCGCCGCCGCGTCGCGCTCGCTCACTCCCTTCGGAATCTTCACCAGCCGGTCCGCGGGAACCGCAGCGTATTCCGCGTAGCTGCCCAGCGTCATCGTGTAAGCCACGCGATCGCCCACCGCAACCCCGCTCACCTGCGACCCCACCGCCAATACCTCGCCGGCTCCTTCCTGTCCGAGCACCAGCGGCAGCGCCGCCTTATAGCGCCCTTCGCGGTTGTAAACGTCAATAAAATTGACGCCCGCCGCCGCAACCTTTACGACAGCCTCATTCGCTTTCGCCTGCGGAGCCGGCAACTCCACCAACTCCATTACTTCCGGCCCACCTGTTTGCTTGATCTGTATGGCTTTCATAGGATCCCTTCGACTTCTCCCTTCGATGCCGATATTCAAAAAGACTCGCTAGCCGCTAGTCCAGATTTCAGCCCCGAATACCCCAAAAACACTCGTTGCCACCTCCGGCCCTGCTGCGGTAACATCCCCACCCAGTCTCTAAAGTAACCAGGTCCACGTGCCTTCTGTGGCGTTGACCCAACGAATTTTGCGATAGTACCATCTCAACATAGATAAAACTTACTTTCGGCACGGAGGCCATTCGGTAAGCTTCTGAAAATATGAGGTTTTCTTCCCACTCTAATCTCGCGACTGTCCTCTCCGCGGCATTGGCCATCATGCTCGCGGCGACGCTCGCTTGTCAGAGTGCCCAGAAAACAGCTTTCTTGCCGCCGTCTCAGGCCAACGCACCGGCCATTACCAATGCCAGTAGCGCCAGGGCCAGCAGCCCGCCCGCTCCGTCGCAACAGAAGCCAGCCGCACCGGCCGCCGAACCCCAGCCCAAGCCGCAATCTTCCGAGGCCGATCCCGTTGCCGACCTGATCGCCCGCGTCGAAAAGGAATACCAGGCCGGACAGGACAACTATCAGGCTGGACACCTCGAAGCCGCCAAACAGAATTTCGACAACGCCTTCAACCTGCTCCTCGGCAGCGGCTTCGATCTCAAGTCCGAAGACACCGGAGACGACCGTTTAGAAAAGGAACTCGACCGGCTGCTCGACGGCGTTAACAGCCTCGAACTCGCCGCCCTGCAGCAGGGTGACGGCTTTGCTGAACAAAAGTCCGAACCAGCGCCGATCGACGAAGCGAACGAACTGACTCCCGCGGTCGATCAGAACGTCAAAGCCAAAGCCGAAGCCGAGATCAAGAGCACGCATTCCGATCTCCCGCTGATGATGACCGACCAGGTCGCCGGCTACATCAACTACTTCTCCAACCGCGGACGCGGCACCGTCGAGCGCGCCTTGGCTCGCTCCGGCCGCTACGAAGATATGATTCGCCGCACGCTTAAAGAAGAGGGAGTGCCGCAAGACCTCATCTACCTCGCGCAGGCCGAATCCGGATTCCATCCCCTGGCCGTTTCCCGCGCCGGCGCTCGCGGCATGTGGCAATTCATGGGCAGCCGCGCTGCTGGTTACGGACTCGAACGCAGCTGGTGGATCGACGACCGTCAGGATCCCGAAAAAGCAACTCGCGCTGCCGCTCATCACCTCAAAGATCTCTACAATCAATTTGGCGACTGGTATCTCGCCATGGCCGCGTACAACTCCGGCCCGGGAACCGTGCAGAGCGCCGTCAAACGCACCGGCTACGCCGATTTCTGGGAGCTCTACCGCCGCAACGTGTTGCCTAAAGAAACCCGCAACTATGTTCCCATCATCGTCGCTGTCACCATAATGGCGAAGAATCCCAGCCAGTACGGTTTGGATTCAGTCGTCAAAGACAAGCCGGTTCCCTACGACACAGTCAAAATCGACTATCCCATCGACCTTCGCCTCGTCGCCGAGTGTGTCGACGCTACCACCGACGATTTGCTCGATCTGAACCCGAGTCTGTTGCGGATGACCACTCCCAAATTCGCTGACTCGAAGGGTGGCGATTCGAGGGTTGGCGATTCAAGGTTTTCTGATAAAGACAATACCTTCGAGCTTCATCTGCCCGCCGGTACCGCTGAAAAATTCCAGTCCGCCGTGGCCGCGATTCCCGCCGACAAGCGCGTCTGGTGGCGCTATCACAAAGTTCAAGCCGGAGAAACTCTGGCCTCTATCGCCCGCACCTATCACACCACTCCGAAGGCCATCGCCGAAGCCAACGACTTCTCCACTGCTGACTTAAAGAGCGGCGCACTGCCTGAGCCGACACCCGGCTCCGAAACGCGGCTCATCATCCCCATCGCTCCGGGCAAGCAGGCCGACACCAGCACCTACGCCCGTGCCACCACCCACTACAAAATCCGCAAGGGAGACACCATCGCAACCGTCGCCGCAAATTTCGGCGTCTCCGAAAAAATGCTTCGCAGCTGGAACCGCCTTAAAGGCGACAGCCTGGCGGGAAGAAAGACGCTGTATCTCCACTTGCCCATCGCGCCCAGCGGAGAAACGCAAGCCGCCAGCAGGCGTGCCAGCAGCCGCAGCAGCAATCTAAAGACGGCTAGCAGCAAGACTAAGAGCAACTCCGGACATCCTGCCGGAACCCATCCTGCCGCAACGCAAGCCGCTGGAACTCAAGCCGCCGCCGCCGTGGTGCATCACAAGGTCAAGCAGGGCGAGACACTCTACTCGATCGCCAACTCCTACAAAACCACTGTCTCCGCACTGAAGCACGACAACCGCGACGTCGCCACCCTGCGTCCGGGAATGATCCTGATCGTCCACAACCCCCGCTAAGTCGAATTCAACAAGACTCACTCCTCGAGCTCATCCTGAGCGAGACCTATGCAGCAGCGTGTCCGCCCTATCCCATCAGCAACCCGCCATTCACATTGAGCACATGGCCGGTGATGTAGCTGGCTTCGTCGGAGGCTAGAAAAGTTACGGCGTTCGCTACGTCTTCGGGAGTGCCTACCCGTCCTAGTGGAATCGTCTTCACGGCGTTCTGCTTGAACTCCTCGCTCAGAGCGGCGGTCATGTTGGTGTCGATGAATCCGGGAGCGACCGCATTGCAGGTGATGTTGCGTGAGGCCACTTCGCGGGCCATGGCCAGGGTCAGGCCGATCAATCCGGCTTTGGAGGCGGCGTAGTTGGCTTGGCCGGCTTGACCGGTTTGTCCGAATACGCTGGAGATATTGATGATGCGGCCCCAACGCTGCTTGAGCATCGATCCGATAACCTGCTGAATACAGAGATAGGCGGAAGTGAGGTTCGTCGCCAGAACGGCATCCCAGTCGGCCCGTTTCATGCGCATGACGAGCTGGTCGCGGGTGATTCCGGCGTTGTTGACCAGGATGTCGATCTTGCCGAATTCGGCGAGTGCGGACTTGATGCCAGATCTGATTTGGTCCTCGTCGGCGACATCAATGGCGAAGGCGGAGGCTTTTCCACCTGCCGTCGAAATCTGCGCAACTAGTTCGTCGAGTTTCTGGCGGTTGCGGGCAGCGACGGCTACGCTGGCTCCCGCGCGCGCGAGGGCTAGGGCGCAAGCGTGGCCGATGCCTTGCGATGCTCCGGTGATCAGGGCTACTCGGCCGGTGAGGCTCATGCGGGCTCCTTGGTTAATTCGTCTTTATCGCTCTCTGCGGACTTTTTGCG
>Ga0210385_10000162_pt1 | contig 68640 bp, 55 predicted proteins | sample IncBWH26OmetaG_FD_160107 | JGI IMG/M metagenome (GOLD analysis project Ga0210385, IMG submission 160107) | Forest soil microbial communities from Barre Woods Harvard Forest LTER site, Petersham, Massachusetts, United States - Inc-BW-H-26-O ... | reverse complement strand
GGCCTGCAACAAGATGGCATCCAGCAGCTGGTCAATGCCATCCCCGGTACGCGCCGAGACATTGACGAACATGTTCTGGCCTCCCCACGCCTCCGGGATGACATCGTGCTTCGCCAATTCGTTGCGTACGCGCTCCGGATCGGCATCGCTCTTGTCGATCTTGTTGATGGCCACGACGATGGGCACATTGGCGGCGCGCGCATGCTCGATGGCCTCGATGGTCTGGGGCATGACGCCATCGTCGGCGGCCACGACCAGCACCACCACGTCGGTGGCCTTGGCACCGCGGGCACGCATGGCCGTGAAGGCCGCGTGACCCGGAGTGTCCAGGAAGGTGATCACGCCCTTGGCCGTCTGTACACGGTAGGCACCGATGTGCTGGGTGATGCCGCCGGCTTCACCGGCGGCCACCTTGGTGGTGCGGATGTAATCCAGGAGCGAGGTCTTGCCGTGATCGACGTGACCCATCACGGTCACCACCGGGGGACGGGGCGTGCTGGTGTCCTCCGCGGACGCCTCACCCTGCAGGTCCTCCTCGATCTGGTCTTCGCGTTGCAGCTTGGCCGTATGCCCCAGTTCCTCGACCACCAGCACGGCGGTTTCCTGGTCCAGGGGCTGGTTGATGGTGGCCATGATGCCGATGTTCATCAGCACCTTGATGACTTCGGTCGCCTTGATGGCCATCTTGGCGGCAAGTTCGGCCACCGTGATGGTCTCGCCCACCGCGACCTCGCGCTTCTGCGGCGTGGTGGGCATCTCGAAGGCATGGCGGGCATCGTTGCCCACGGACACCGGACGGCCCTTGACGCGCCGCTTCTTCTTGTAGCGGTTGCTGACATCGCCGGTGACATGCAGCTCCTCGCGCCCGTAGCGGGTGGGTTGCGCGCGATCCGCAACCGGTGGCGGTGGCGGCGCCACGGCCGGCTTCTGCGCCGCAGGCTTGGCGGCGGCGGCCTTGGGCTGCGCGACCGCCTTGGGCTGGATTTCGCGCGGCTCCTCCGGGACGTGCCGCTGCAGTTCGCGCTCGCGGCGTTCGGCATCCTCGCGCGCATGCTGCTCGGCGGCGCGACGCGCATCCTCCTGGGCCTTCTTGCGGCTCTGCTCTTCCTCGATGCGCCGGCGGTTCTCGGCCTCGACCCGCTCGTTCTCGCGGCGCTCGGCCTCCAGGCGCTCCTGCTCGCGCTTCTCGGCCTCCTCGGCCTCGCGGCGCTTCGAATCGCCGTCCTCCAGATTCTGGCGGTTCTGCTCCTCCAGCACATCGCGCTTCACATAGGTGCGGCTGCGCCGTACCTCGACATTCACCGTGCGCGCGCGCCCCTGGGTGCTCGCCAGCTTCAGTTCGCTTTGCGTCTTGCGCTTCAGCGTGATCTTGGTGGGCGAGCCGCCCTGCTCATCGCTACCGTGTGACTTGCGCAGGTGCGACAGCAATTCCAGCTTCGCCTCATCGCTGATGCGAGCCTCGGGCCCTTCGACCTTGATACCGGCCTGATCAAGTTGCACGATCAGACGGTCGACAGGTACTTTCAGTACCTGGGCAAATTGTGAAACAGTTACATCAGCCATCAGTGAATTCCTTGGTCTAGTGACCCGCGGCGAACCACGGCTCACGTGCGGTCATGATGAGCTTGCCGGCCTCTTCGGCCGCCAGCCCATCAATGTCGGACAGGTCGTCAACCGACTGCTCGGCGAGATCCTCGCGGGTGCGCACGCCACGGCGCGCCAGGGCCAGGGCCAGATCCGGACTCATGCCGCTCATGGTCAGCAGATCATCGGCGGGCATGGCCTGATCCAGGGTCTCTTCGCTGGCGATGGCCTGCGTGAGCAGCACATCGCGGGCGCGGTTGCGCAGCTCCTTGACGATGGTTTCATCGAATTCGGCAATCGCCATCAGTTCCGCCTGGGGCACGTACGCCACTTCCTCGACGGTGGAGAACCCCTCCTGGACCAGGATGGTGGCGACATCCTCGCCCACATCCAGCTGCTTCATGAAGGTCTGCACCAGATCGCGGGATTCGGTGTCGCTCTTGGCCTCGGCATCCGATTCGGTCATGACATTCAGCTCCCAGCCGGTGAGCTGGCTGGCGAGCCGGATGTTCTGGCCGCCGCGGCCGATGGCCTGCGAGAGCTTGTCCTCGGCCACCGCGATGTCGATGCTGTGGGCCTCCTCGTCCACGACGATGGACATGACCTCGGCCGGTGACATGGCGTTGATGACGAACTGCGCCGGATTCTCATCAAATGGGATGATGTCGACGCGCTCGCCCGAGACTTCATTGGACACCGCCTGCACGCGTGAACCGCGCATGCCGACGCAGGCGCCCACCGGATCGATGCGCGGATCATTGCTGCGCACGGCGATCTTGGCGCGCACACCCGGATCACGGGCCGCGCCCAGGATCTCGATCAGCCCCTGGCCGACCTCGGGCACCTCCAGCTTGAACAGCTCGATCAGGAACTCCGGCGCGGTGCGCGTCAGGAACAGCTGCGGACCGCGCGGCTCGGAGCGCACTTCCTTGAGGAAGGCCTTGACGCGGTCCTGGGGCTTGGCCTGCTCGCGCGGAATCATGTCGGTGCGCGGCACGAAGCCCTCGGCATTGCTGCCCAGGTCGATATACAGACCGTTGCGATCCACGCGCTTGACCAGGCCGCTGACCATGGTGCCCACCCGATCCCGGTAGGCGTCCACCACCTGGGCGCGCTCGGCCTCGCGTACCTTCTGCACGATCACCTGCTTGGCCTGCTGGGCGGCGATGCGGCCGAAGCCCACCGACTCCATCGGTTCTTCGACGAAGCCACCCGGTTCGATGGCCGGATTCAGGTCCCGCGCATCATCCATGCGCAGCTCCCGCTCCGGCACCTCAAGCTCGGTGGACTCATCGGCAAACACCTTCCAGCGCCTGAAAGTCTCGTAGTCGCCGCTCTTGCGGTCGATCGCCACGCGCACATCCCACTCTTCGCCATGTTTCTTGCGGGTCGCGGAAGCCAGCGCCGCCTCGAGCGCATCGAAGATGACTTCTTTGTCCACGCCCTTCTCGTTGGAAACGGCGTCGACCACCATCAGGATTTCCTTGTTCATCTCAATAGCTCCTCACAAACCTTCCGCACGCCGTACGCCCTCGCTCAAGGGGCCAGTCGCGCCTTCGCAATCTCGCCAAACGGCACATCCACGCGCTGCCGGTCGACCTCCAGGGCCACACCGGTCGCGGAGACCTCCTGCATCACTCCCGTGAAGCGCCGCCGTCCAGCGCGCGGCGCCACCAGCTCAACCAGAACCCGTGAGCCCTTGAAGCGCTCGAAGTGCGCGTGGGTTCGCAGCACCCGGTCATCCCCCGGCGAGGACACCTCCAGCGAATAGGCCGTTGGGATCGGATCCTCGACGTCCAGCAACGCGGAGACCTCGCGGCTGACCCGCTCGCAGTCACTGACGCCAATGCCCTCGGGCCGATCGATGAAGATCCGCAGGCAACCCCCGCGCCCGGGCACAAACTCCAGCTCCACAAGCTCGTAGCCCAGCTGCACCAGCAGGGTCTCGATCAAGGAGATGAGGCGCTCACGCAGAGCCGCCATGTGCCACCCCTCCTCAATGCCAGCGAATTACCGTCAAAAATAAAAATGGGCCCTACGGCCCACTTCCCACACGCGGCGCCCCGCGCCTGCGTCCGTGGCGGTCTCCCTTACAATGGGGGACCCCAGAAAAACGAAAAGCCCCTCGGGGGGCTTTACCATCAAGCTAATGCGGCTGCTTCAGCCGCACTTGCAGGCACGGACAAATTCCGTCCGGACCCACCGAGGACGCGCATTCTACGGCACACCGGGCAAGGCGTAAACCTATCTCCGGTGTGCGCGTATTTTCATGCAATGCTGGCAGGAAGGGCCATAACTGCTTGACAAAATTAATTTTTTGTCCGCCCGTTGCTCAGTGCATGCGCTGCCGGCGCAGGCCGCCGTCACGGCTGGAAGCCTGGCTGCCTCCCGGTCGGCCACGCCGTTGGGCATTGCCAGGGCTCGCGCCACCGTTGCCGCGGCGCGGGGCCGGCGGACGGCTGGGACGCTCCGCGACCGGTGTCGGGGTCTGATTGATCGGGAACTGAGGAACCGCCGACACCTGCAGCGGACGCTTCAGCAGCCGCTCGATATCCCGCAGCAGCGGCGCCTCATCGGGCGAGACCAGCGATACGGCCTGGCCGGTGAGTCCGGCGCGCGCGGTGCGGCCGATGCGATGGACATAGTCCTCCGGAACGTTGGGCAGCTCGTAGTTGACGACATGCGGCAGCTCCTTGATATCCAGGCCGCGCGCCGCGACTTCGGTCGCCACCAGGGCGGTGATGCGGTTGTCCTTGAAATCAGCCAACGCCCGGGTGCGCGCACCCTGGCTCTTGTTGCCATGGATGGCCGAGGCCTTGATGCCCGCCCCTTCCAGCTGCTGGGTGAGACGGTTGGCACCATGCTTGGTGCGCGTGAACACCAGCACCTGGAACCAGTTGCCATCCTTGATCAGGTGCGCCAGCAGGTGGCGCTTGTGGTCCTTGGGAACCTTGTAGACCGACTGGTCCACGCGATCGGCGGTGGCGTTGCGCGCGGCGACTTCCACCGCCACCGGATCACGCAGCAGGCCGCTGGCCAGCTGGCGCATGTCGTCGTTGTAGGTCGCCGAGAACAGCAGGTTCTGGCGACGCTCGGGCAGCAGCTTGAAGATGCGGCGGATGTCGCGGATGAAGCCCATATCGAGCATGCGATCGGCCTCATCCAGGACCAGCACCTGCACATTGCGCAGGTTCACCGCGCCCTGCTGCGACAGATCCAGCAAGCGCCCCGGGGTTGCGATCAGCAGATCGCAGCCGCTGCGCAGTCCGTTGATCTGCGGATTGATATTGACGCCGCCGAACACCACCTGCACGCGCACCGGCGCGTACTTGCCGTAGCTCACGGCGCTTTCGGCAATCTGGGCCGCAAGTTCGCGGGTGGGCGTCAGCACCAGACAGCGCGGTGCGCGACGGTCCGGATTGACCCCGCCGATCGGGGTGGCGCCGCCGAGGCCGGCCAGACGCTGCAGGATGGGCAGCACGAAGGCTGCGGTTTTGCCGGTGCCCGTCTGGGCACCCGCCAGAACGTCACGACCTTCCAGCACGGCGGGAATGGCGCGTGCCTGGATCGGTGTGGGTTCGGTGTAGGCCTTATCGGAAACGGCGCGAAGCAACTCGGGAGCAAGCCCGAGATCGGAGAATGACATGTTTGAACGAAACCTTGAGTAAGACTCGCACGGGGCCATTGGCGCCGCGGTCAGAAGCGAGGGGAGAAGTTGAAGATATCGACGGGTGTCACATAAGGACACCGGACGAGCAAGATGGGGCGCTGACCGCGCATCCCACTTCCAGCGGCGTGCACCATACACACATTCTTGCGCCGCGTCCATTGCAGTGCCGCTTCGGACCCGGAACACTAGCCGGCATGCCACTACTGACGCTGCGCGATGCGGGCCTAGCCTACGGCGATTTTCCACTGCTGGATCAAGCACAACTGTCCGTCCAGGAGGGTGAGCGCATCGGTCTCATCGGCCGCAACGGCACCGGCAAATCCACACTACTTAAGGTACTCACGGGCCTGGTCAGCCTGGATGACGGTGCCATCGAACGTCGCGACGGACTGCGCATCGCCTGGGTCGAGCAGGAACCCACGCTGCCCGCGCCTCCGGCAGAGCATGACTGGAAGCTGGCGATGTACCTGGAGCGCTTCGGGGTTGACCTGGCGCGCGCGGCCGCCACCGGCTCCGGCGGCGAACGCAAGCGCGCCGCGCTCGCGGCGGCCTTTGCGGCCGAGCCGGACCTGATGCTGCTGGATGAGCCGACCAATCACCTGGACATCGCCGCCATCGAGACACTGCAGGAGCTGCTGGGCGAGGTCGGGGCCGCTCTCATCATCACCCATGATCGCGAGTTCCTGGATCGCATCGCCAGTCGGATCGTGGAGCTGGATCGGGGCGTACTGCGGTCCTACCAGGGCAACTTTGCGCGCTACCAGGAGCTCAAGGATCAGGAACTGGCCTCCGAGAGCGCCTCCCACGCCCGCTTCGACAAACTTCTGGCGCAGGAGGAGGTGTGGATCCGCAAGGGCGTGGAGGCGCGTCGCACCCGCAACGAAGGTCGCGTCGTGCGCCTGGAACAGCTGCGCCGCGAACGCGCGGCGCGTCGTGAACGCATCGGCCGCGTCAACCTTCAGGTGGATCCGGGGGAACGCTCCGGCAAACTCGTGGCTGAGCTCGAAGAGGTCAGCCTGAGCTTCGGGGAACTGCGGGTGATCGAGCGGCTCTCGGCGCGCATCATGCGGGGCGATCGGGTCGGCCTCATCGGGGCCAATGGCGCGGGCAAATCCACTCTGATCCGCCTGATCCTGGGCACCCAGGCGCCGGATTCAGGCACGGTGCGGCTGGGGACCAATCTCAGCATCGCCTACTTCGACCAGATGCGCGCCGCACTGGATCCGGAGCGCACGGTGGCGGACACGATCAGCCCCGGATCCGACTGGGTGGAGATCGGCACGCAGCGCAAGCACATCTCCAGTTACCTGCAGGACTTCCTGTTCTCGCCGCGGCGCGCCCACGCACCGGTGCGCATGTTGTCCGGCGGCGAGCGCAATCGTCTGCTGCTGGCGCGGCTGTTCGCGCGGCCCGCGAATCTACTGGTCATGGACGAACCGACCAATGACCTGGACATCGATTCGCTGGAACTGCTGGAGCAGACCCTGGTCGAGTACCCCGGCACGGTGCTGCTGGTGAGTCACGACCGGCGCTTCCTGGACAATATCGTCACCCAGACCATCGCCGCGGAGGGGCATGGCCGCTGGCGTGAATACGTCGGCGGATATTCGGACTGGCTGGCGCAGCGTCCGGGCGCCCGCGCCGGCACGACGCCCGCGGGCCCGGCAGCGGCCCGCGCCGCAGCCGCGGCAGCGGCACCCGCCTTAGCGCCGAAATCCAAACTCGGCTACAAGGACCAGCGCGAATTGGCATCACTGCCCGGGGAGATCGAAGCCCTGGAGCTGGAACAGCGTGCCTTGCTCGCGCGCATGAGTTCGGCCGACTACCACCACTCGGGTGCGCAGGTGATGCGCGCCGACAGCGAACGCGCCGGCGCGATTGAACGGGAAATGGCGCTGAAATTCGCCCGCTGGGAGCAATTGGAGCAACTGCGCCAAGCCCGTCAGCGGTGATCAAACTTCACAGGACGTTGCAGCGAATGGCCTGCTTTCAAGCAGTCGGTATGGCATAGAATGCCGGTCTCATGCGATTCAGACTAAATGCCTCGGTGCCGCTCCTCGGGGTCGCACTGGCTGCGGCGCTGGCCAGCGGCTGCTCCCCCTCGCCCTCCAACGTGTCCACCCAGACGCCGGAAGTCTCGGTGCTGCGCGCGAAGTCGCAGGTACTGCCCCTGACCCGGGACCTGGTCGGGCGGGTGGCCGCCGTGCGTACCGCCGATGTGCGCGCACGGGTTCCCGGCATCCTCCTCAAACGCACCTATAAGGAGGGCTCGGAGGTCCACGAGGGCCAAGTGCTGTTCCAGATCGACCCGAAGCCGTATCAGGCGGCCCTGGATGCGGCGCTGGCCGGGCTGGCCCAGGCCCAGGCCACCGCGGTCAATGCCGCGGTCAACGCCAAGCGCACCCGCGACCTGCTGCCCGCGGGCCTGGTGTCCCGCTCTGATGTGGACAACAACAATGCCACCGAGCGCTCCTCGCAAGCGCAGGTGAAGCAGGCCGAGGCCAATGTCGAGACCGCCCGCATCAATCTCGGCTATGCCACGGTGACCGCGCCCATCTCCGGGCGCTCCGGACAGCAGCATGTCACCGAAGGGGCGCTGGTGGGCCAGAGCGAGGCGACGCTGCTGACGACGGTGGATCAGATCGACCATCTGTATGTGAACTTTGATCGCCCGGCCGATGAGATCCTGAAGCTGCAGGCGGGCCAGGCGCGCGGTGATGTGACCTTGTTTGATCGCGACAAGGCCACCTTGCAGGTGATCCTGCCGGATGGCACGGCCTACACGCCGCTGGGCACGCTGGATTTCGGCGATGTCAGCGTCGATCCCACCAATGCCGCGCTGGCCTTTCGCGGCGTGGTCGCCAATCCGCGGCGCGAGCTGCTGCCGGGCATGTTTGTCACCGTGCACCTGACCCTGGGCACGCAGAACCGCGCCTTCGTCATACCCCAGGCCATCGTGCGCCGGGACGGTCAGGGCGCCTTCGTGGAGGTCGCCGATGCCGATGACAAGGTCAGCCAGCGCTACATCCAGGCCGATGTGATGATGGGCAGCAGCTGGCTGGTCACGGGCGGGCTTAAGGACGGTGATCGCATCATCGCCACCAGCGTCGACAAGGTGCACCCCGGCATGCGGGTCAAGATCCTGACAGACAACGCGTCGGGCAGCTGACCGGTCATGGCGCGATTTTTCATCGAGCACCCGGTCTTTGCCTGGGTCATCGCCATCCTCATCACCCTGGCAGGCATTCTGTCCATCACCCGCCTGCCCATCGAAGCCTATCCGGACATCGCCCCGCCGCAGGTGCAGATCTCGGCCAACTATCCCGGGGCTGATGCCGAAGTCATCGAACACACCGTCACCCAGATCATCGAGCAGCAGCTCACGGGCATCGACAACCTGCTGTACTTCACCTCCAGCTCCAATTCCAAGGGCAATGCCAACGTCACCCTGACTTTCGACACCGGCACCAATCCGGATACGGCGCTGGTGCAGACCCAGAACCGCATGTCGCTGGCCACCCCGCGCCTGCCCGCCGAGGTCAACGCGCTGGGCCTGAGCGTGCAGAAAGCCTCGAACAGCAACGTCATCGTGCTGGCGCTGCGCTCCACCGATGGCAGCATGAACTCCTATGAGCTCAGCAACCTGCTCGCCACGCGGGTGCTGGACCAGATCCAGCGCATCAACGGCGTGGCGAACGTGCAGCAGTTCGGTTCCGAGTACGCGATGCGCATCTGGCTCAATCCGGACAAGCTGCACGCCTACGGCATCTCCCCGGCGCAGGTGCTGACCACCGTGCAGAGCCAGAATGTGCAGGTGGCCGCAGGCGGCATCGGCACCGTGCCGACCATCCCCGACCAGCAGATGTCGATCAACGTCAGCGTCCCGGGCCGCTTCACCTCACAGGACCAGTTCGCGAACATCATTCTGCGCACCGACGCCAACGGCACCACCGTGCGCCTGCGCGATGTCGCGCGCCTGGAGCTGGGCCCCTACGCCTATGGCCTGGACGACAAGGTGGACGGCAATCCCATCGCCGGCTGCGGTATCGCGGTACTGCCCGGCGCGGATGTCCTCAAAGTGGTGCAGGCGATACGCGATCGCATGAATGAGCTGCAGCGCAGCTTCCCGCCGGGGGTCACCTGGATCACCCCCTTTGATGCCACCAAGTTCATCTCAGTGTCCATCCGCGAGGTGGTCTACACCCTGGTGGGCTCGGTGGTGCTGGTGTTTCTGGTGATGCTGGTATTCCTGCAGAACATCCGCGCCACGCTGATTCCGACCCTGGTCATGCCGGTGGCATTGCTGGGCGCCTTCATCGGCATCTATGCGGTGGGATTCTCGGTCAATACCCTGAGCCTGTTCGGGGTCGCGCTGGCCATTGGCATCGTCGTGGATGACGCCATCGTGGTGATCGAGTCGGTGGAGCGCATCATGCGCGAGGAGCACCTGCCTCCCAAGGAGGCCACGCGCAAGGCCATGGGACAGATCACCGGCGCCATCGTCGCCATCACGGTGGTGCTCGCCGCGGTGTTCATTCCCAGCGCCCTGCAGACCGGCAGTGTCGGGGCCATCTATCGGCAGTTCGCCCTCACCATCGCCATTTCCATGCTGTTCTCGGCCTTCCTGGCGCTGAGCTTCACCCCCGCGCTGTGCGGCACCCTGCTGCGTCCCGGGCATCTGAACCCGAACGTGCTGTTCCGCGGTTTCAACCGCGCCTTCGAATGGAGCCTGGCGACCTACATGCGCCGGGTGTTCCAGTCGGTGCGGCATGCGCCGCGCTGGATGATCGGCTTCGTGGTGCTGGTCGCCGTGGGAGCGTGGCTGTTCGCGCGCATGCCCGGGGGCTTCCTGCCGGAGGAGGATCAGGGCTACGCCTATGTGATCGTGCAGACCCCGCCCGGAACCACCCTCGAGCGGACCATGCAGCTGATGACCCGCATCGGCACTCTGATGCACCAGTCCCCCGATGTCGATGCCGTCATGGAGATCGCCGGCTTCAGCTTCGTGGGCCAGGGCGAGAACGTCGGACTGGGCTTCGTGCGGCTGAAGCCCTGGGAACAACGCAAGGACACCGCCGCGACCTTCATCGCCTGGGCGAACCGCACGCTCAACCGCAACATCCACGACGCCCAGGCCTATTCGGTCAACCTGCCCACGGTGCGCGGTCTGGGACAGTTCGGCGGCTTTGACCTTTTTTTGCAGGACCGCGCCGGCCTCGGCCGCGAAGCGCTGGCGGCGGCGCAACGGACGCTGCTGACCAATGCCAACAAGTCGCCCGTTCTCACCAACGTGCGCGCCAACACCCTGGAGGATGCGCCGCGACTGGATCTGGATGTGGACCGGGTCCAGGCCGAGACCATGGGTCTGTCGCCGACCGATCTGTACGGCTCCATCCAGCTGATGATGGCCCCGGTGTACGCCAATGATTTCTACTACCAGGGACGGGTACTGCGGGTGATGCTGCAGGCGGATGCGCCCTTTCGCATGGGCCCGGAGGCGCTGGAGCACTTCTATCTGCCCAGCACGCTCACCGCCGCGGCCAATGCCAGCGGCGCCAGCGCCCTGCCCACGATGATTCCGCTCTCCACCGTCGTGCATCCGCACTGGACCGTGGCCTCGCCCAATCTCACCCGCTACAACGGTTACGCCGCCGTGGAAATCAACGGCTCGAACAGCCCCGGGCGCAGCACCGGCGAGGCCATGAGCGAGATGCAGAATCAGGTCGGGCTGCTGCCTGATGGCATCGGTTTCGACTGGGCCGGGCAATCGCTGCAGGAGAAGCTCTCGGGCGCGCAGGCGCCCATGCTCTTCAGCCTGTCCATCCTGGTCGTGTACCTGTGCCTCGCCGCTTTGTATGAGAGCTGGTCGGTGCCGGTGTCGGTGCTGCTGGTGGTGCCGCTGGGTGTCATCGGGGCCATCGCCGCCGCCCAGCTGCGCGGCCTTTCCAATGATGTGTTCTTCAAGGTCGGCCTGATCACCATCATCGGTCTTGCGGCCAAGAATGCCATTCTGATCGTCGAGTTCGCGGTCGTGGAACACGCCGCGGGCAGAACCCTGCATGACGCGGTGGTGGAAGCCGCGCGACTGCGATTCCGGCCCATCCTCATGACATCCTTTGCCTTCATCCTGGGGGTCATGCCGCTGGTACTGTCCAGCGGCGCCGGTGCCAACGCCCGCCATGCCATCGGCACGGGTGTCGCCGGTGGCATGATCACCGCGGCCGTGCTGGGCGTGCTGTTCGTGCCGGTGTTCTTTGTCTGCGTCCGGCGCCTGCTGGGTGACCCGCTGGATGGTCCGCGGCGCAAACGCAAGAACGCCACGCCGTCCTCGCCCATGCCCGGCGGCATGGAGTAAACGGCCGCTTCACACCGGCGCATGCTGCCGCACCAGCTCCAGCAGCGCCACGCCATAGCGAGCGAGCTTGGCCTCACCCACGCCGGCGATGGCGCGCAGCTGCAGCGCCGAGCGCGGCAGCTGGCGGGCGATTTGCGCCAGCGTCGCATCATGAAACACGGTGTACGCCGGGACATTGTGCTCACGCGCCGTCAGCCGGCGCCATTCGCGCAGCGCTTCGTACAGCAGTGTATTGGTGCCGGCCATGATCAGCGCCGCCTGGCCTGACAGCGCACTCGCCCCGGATCTTTGGCGCCCGCGGCGCGCCACGCGCGCGGCGCTGCGGCGCAGGAGCAGCTGCCGCTCGCCCTTGAGCACCGCGCGGCTGGCCGGCAGCAGTTTGAGCACGTTGAACTGCTCGTAGTCGACCTGTAGCAGCCGGTGCATGACCAGCTGGCGCACCACCGAACGCCACTGCAGCTCATCCACATCGGCACCGATGCCGAAGGTGCTCAGCTGCTCGTGGCCATAGTCGCGCACCCGCGGCGTGGCTTTGCCGCGCAACACATCGATGAGATGCTGCGCGCCGAAGCTGACACCGCTGGTGCGTCCAATGCGATAGATGCAGGACATCAGCATCTGTGCCGCGCGCGTGCCGTCCCACTGTGCCGGCGGCTCCAGGCAATTGTCGCAGTTGCCGCAGGCTGCCGCAGGCTCACCGAAATACTCCAGCAGCCGCACCCGCCGGCAGCCCACCGCCTCGCACAGCCCGACCATGGCATCAAGCTTTGCCGAACTGACCCGCCGGTGGCTCTGCGCGCCTTCGGACTGCTCGATCATGCGCCGCAGCTGCACGATGTCCGAGAGGCCGTAGACCAGCCACGCATCCGCCGGCAGGCCGTCGCGTCCGGCCCGCCCGGTCTCCTGGTAGTAGCCCTCGATGCTCTTGGGAAGATCCAGATGCGCGACGAAGCGCACGTCGGGTTTGTCGATGCCCATGCCAAAGGCAATGGTTGCAACCATGACGACGCCCTCTTCGCGTATGAAGCGGCGCTGATGCTGTTCGCGGGTGCGGGCCTCAAGCCCGGCGTGATAGGGCAGCGCGTGCACCCCCTGCTCGAGGAGCCATGCCGCCGTCTCATCCACCGAGGCGCGCGACAGGCAATAGACGATGCCGGCCTCCCCGTCATGCTCGGATTTCAGGAACTCGAGCAACTGCCGACGCGGGTTGTCCTTCTCGGCGATCCGGTAGCGGATGTTGGGCCGGTCAAAGCTGGAGATGAAGACCCGCGCCGCGCCCAGCTCCAGCCGTTCGAGGATCTCGCCCCGCGTCTGCTCATCCGCGGTGGCGGTCAGCGCCACCCGCGGCACGCCCGCAAAGCGCCGCGCCAGCACCGACAGCTGGATGTATTCGGGCCGGAAGTCATGTCCCCACTGTGACACGCAGTGCGCCTCATCGATGGCGAACAGGCTCAGGTCAACCGCCCCCAGCAGCTCCAGACAGCGCTCGGTCAGCAGCCGCTCCGGGGCCAGGTACAGCAGATCAAGCGCCCGGTCGCGCACCCGCTGCTCGATGCGCTGCGCCTCCTGCCAGTCCAGGGCGGAATTGAGCGCCTCGGCACGCACGCCGGCCTCCTTGAGGCCGGCGACCTGGTCCTGCATGAGCGCGATGAGCGGGGAGATGACCACGGCGAGCCCGGGCCGCACCAGTGCCGGGATCTGGTAGCACAGGGATTTGCCGCCCCCGGTGGGCATGAGAACCAGTGCATCGCCACCGCGGGCGACATGATCGATGATCTCCCCCTGGGGCGCCCGGAATTGCGGGTAACCGAACACCTCGCGCAGAATGCGCCCGGGACTTGCGGCATCAAAACTCATCAATCGCCAAAGTGTACATGACCCGCTACCTGCTCATGCCCTTCCATCTGACGCCACTGCTGCTGGTGGTGCTGTTCACGATTCTTTGGACCTTCTTCATCAAGCTGGGCAAGTTCCTGGGTATCCCGGCCGATTTCATCCTGCTCTCCTGGTTCTTCAAGTACTGCTACGCGCTGCTGGATGCGGTGATCGCCGGTCACAAGGAACTGCCCGTAATGTCGGTCGAAATGCTCAACCCGGTCGATGAACAAAGACCGCTGATTCAGGCAATCATTGTCTCGCTGGGGTTCATCGCAAGCTGGTGGGTGTATCACACCCTCGGGCCCGTGCCGGGACTGGCCCTGGGCACGCTGCTGGTGATGGCGCTGCCGGCAACGGTGGCGCTGCTGGCCATCAGCGACAGCTGGCTGCATGCCTTGTCGCCGGTGGCCATCGGTCGGATCGTCAAGGGTCTGGGCCTGACCTATTTTGGCGTCCTGGTGGTCACCCTCGGCGGCATGCTGCTCATCGTCACGCTGGCGCTGACCCTGGACTCCCTGCTCCTGACGCTGGCGCTCGCGCAGCTGCTGTTCATCGCGATGTTCTGCTATGTCGGGGGCGCCGTGTTCGAAAGCCGGATCGACCTGCAGCTGGCCACCCGTACCTTCGAGGAACGCATGGCGGAGCGTGACGAGCGCCGCCATGCCGAGGATCGCGCGGCGGTCCTGGACCGTACCTACTCGCTGCTGCGCCTGAAGCGTCGCAGTGATGCCTGGGCGCATCTGGAGCCCTGGATGCGCCAGCACTGTCCTGACAGTCATCCCTTCACCGAGTATCACGCCCTGCAGGTGGCCACCTGCGCCTGGGAAGACCCGGCAATCGGCGACAAAGTGACGAATATCTATCTGGGGAAGCTGCTCGCCAACGGTGAGACCGGCATGGCCGTGGAGGCGCTGGAGATCCGCCAGGCGTCCAACCCGGCCTTCTACCCGCAGGACCCCGCGGCGGCGCAGCGACTCATCGAACTGGCCAATCTTTCCGGGCGCAAGGCCCTGGGCCGCAAGCTGCTCGAGCTCGCGGGTAAACGCGCACCGGGCTCCGGCGTTTCATGAGGTACCGATTCAAAGGAGCGTGACGTGTCGAACCTCAGCCGGCTCATCGCCTGTGTGCCGCTGTTCGGGCTGCTGGGCGGTTGCGTGGCGGCTCCGACCCCGCCGCCGCCGCCCAGCAAGGACGCCCAGCTGTACCTCAAGTACTCCGGGCCGCCCATCGATGCCTTCACCTACCTCGGCCATTACGACTCGTTCCGCACGCTTGGCGGTCCCTACGTGGTCGTGTGGACGAGATTCACCGATGCGTATTTGATCAAGGTGGCCGATCCCTGCATCGAACTGCCGTTCGCCAACCGGATCGGCCTCACATCCACCTCAAGTACCGTCAACCGCCATTTCGACTTCGTGATCGCCGGGCACGACCATTGCCGCATCGGCACCATCCAGCGCGTCGACTACGACGCCATGAAAAAGGCGCACGTAGCCAACGGGCCGTAGCCGCAGCGCTCTCAGGTCTTCAGCAGCTGCGGGTCGATGGGCAGGTGGCGGACGCGCTTGCCGGTGGCCGCAAAGATGGCATTGCAAAGGGCCGGAATGACCGGCGGCAACGCCGGCTCGCCCAGGCCGGTCGGCGCAAACGGCGTCGGCTTGAAGACCACCTCGACCTCCGGTGCCTGGTACATGCGCAGCAACGGATATTCCGGGAAGGTCTGGGCAACCCGCCCGCGCTCGACGGTGATTTTCTGGCCCAGCGCCTGGCTGATGCCATCAATGGCGGCGCCCTCGCATTGATTGTGTGCGCCGGTCGGATTGATGATCGTGCTGCCCACATCGCCCACGATCCACACCTTCTCCGCCTTGACGGCGCCGTCGGAGGGCGACACGCTCGCCTGCACCACTTCGGCGAAATAGCCGAGGTGGCTGTAGTAGAAGGCCACGCCCATGCCGGTGCCTGCGGGCAGCTGGCGCTTGCCCCAGCCGGAATTCTCGCGAACCATTTCCAGCACGCCCTGCGCACGCTTGCCGCTGAACGGCGGCCCGAGGTTGCCGAAACCACCGCCACCACCACGCGGCGGCCCCTTGGACGGCGGCGGCGGGGGCGGTGGCGCAGCGCGCTCTTCGGCGTACAGGTCGATCAGGTATTGGAGCGGATCCTTGCCGGCGGCATGCGCCACCTCATCGATGAAGGACTGGAACACGAATGCATGCGCGTTGCTGCCCGGCGCCCGCATCGGCCCAGTGGGCACACCCAGCTGCTGGGTTGAGGTGGCGAACTCCAGATTCTTGACGTACTTGGCCGGAAATTCAGTGGCGCCCATATCCGCGCTGTTGGAGGCGCGGGGTCCGTTGGCATAACAGATGTAGTGGTCGGTGAAGGCGATGAGCTGGCCCTGCGCGTCAATACCCGCCTTGAGGTAGTGAAAGCCACCCGGGCGGTAGAACTCGTGCTGCAGATCCTGGTTGCGATTCGACAGCACCTGCACCGGTTCGCCCTGAAGCTTGGAAATCATGGCGGCCTCGACCATGAATTCACTGGACAGGCGGCGACCAAAGCCACCGCCGCTGCGGGTCACGTGGACCGTCACCGCGTCTTCGGGAATTCCCAGGGTCTTGGCGATCAGCGTCTTGCCGGCACCGGGATTCTGGGTCGGCGACCAGATTTCCAGCTTGCCGTCCGCAAAGGATGCGGTGGAGTTCATCGGCTCAAGCGGTGAGTGCGCGACGAACGGGTATGAATACGCCGCCTCCACCACCTTGGCCGCCCCGGCCAGCGCGCCCTTGGGATCGCCGTCGCTGCGGATCACCTTCTGCGGAGTCTGCGTGGACAGCTCCTGCGCCTTGGCAGCAAAGGCGGTCGAACTCTGGTGGGCCACCGGGCCCTCGTCCCAGACCACCTTCAGAGTCTCGAGGGCCTTGTTCGCCTGCCACCAGCTGCTGGCGACAATGGCGACGCCATTCATCATGCCCATGGCCATGCCATCGGGCAGTCCGGTGGGCGCCTCGGGGTTGATGACGAATACGTTGAGAATCCCCGGCAGCGCCTTGACCTGATCGACATTGGCGCTGACCACCTTGCCGCCGAATACCGGGCACTTCAGGAACACGGCATAGCGCATCCCCGGCACTTTCACATCGATGCCGAACAGCGGCTCGCCGACGACGATCTTCGGACTGTCAACACCGCCGATGGACCGGCCCACGATGGAGTAGTTGGCCGAGGTCTTGAGCACCAGGCTCTTCATGTCCGGCGGAATGACCTTGGCCGCCTTGGCCGCCAGCTGTCCATAGGTCAGCGACCGGCCGTCCTTGGCGATCACCTTGCCGCCGGAGGCGGTGATGTCCGCTTCGGGCACACGCCAGGTCAGCGCCGCCGCGGTGATCAGCATGGCGCGCGCGGCTGCACCGGCACGGCGCAGCGGTTCCCAGTTCATCGGCGTCGCGAAGCTGCCGCCGGCGAACTGCAGGCCATACAGCTTTGGATCGATCGGCGCCTGGACGATACGCACGGTGTTCCAGTCGGCGTCCATTTCCTCCGCGATGATCATGGGCAGCGCGGTCTTGATGCCCTGCCCGATCTCAGGAACCTTGGAGGTGATGGTGATGGTGTTGTCAGCACCGATGGTCACGTAGGCGTTGATTGCCGTGTCGTGCTGCGGCTGCTCCACGCTGTTGGACGAGCGTGCCGTCAACGCGGCATCGGCCCGCTCCGGAAGACTCAACGCCAGCAGCATGCCGCCGCCTGCGGCGGCGCTGACGGTCAGGAAGGCGCGGCGCGAGACCGCTTCGGGGTGGGAGCTGGACTGTGTGGTTGACATGATCAGACCTCCCGCGAATCAGTCATGGGCAGACCGGCGGCCTGCTTGATGGCCGCGCGAATTCGCTTGTAGGTACCGCAGCGACACAGATTGCCGGTCATCGCATCGTCGATGTCCTGGTCGGTGGGCTTGTGATTGGCATTCAGAAGCGCCGTGGCGGACATGATCTGCCCGGCCTGGCAGTAACCGCACTGGATGACGTCGACCTTGAGCCATGCATCCTGGACGCGTTTGCCGGTGTCGGTGGCACCGACCCCCTCAATCGTGGTGACCTGCGCGGCTCCGACGGCGCTGATCGGGGTGATGCAGGAGCGGGTGGCAATGCCGTTGATGTGCACCGTGCAGCAGCCGCACAGGCCCATGCCGCAACCAAATTTGGCGCCCTTCAGATCCAGCGTGTCCCGCAGCACCCACAGCAGTGGCGTGTCGCCTGCGACATCGACCGAATGGTCAGTACCGTTCACTTTGATTGTGTAGCTCATTGGTGTATCCTGCGATCTCGCTGTATTTCCACGTGCATAACGCACTCCCGTTTGCAGCGGGTGAACCAACGCCGATCGTATCAGACCTGCCCATCGCCGGAGCGCGATGCGCGGTCACAAGCGGCGTGCCCGCCATTCTGCGCAGCTCACCTTCGTATTTCATTCGTACTGCGGGCGCCCACCTCGCACGCGCGGCCGGCGGCGGCGTTGGAGACGCTGCTGCGCTGGCCCTTGTTGCCCGGGCGCGCTCACGCCGGTTAGCCGGCAGTGGGTTTTTGCCGCGTTGCATCGACGCATCATTTGGTGCGGGTAGGCTCCGGGCATGCCCGGGAATGCGCACCATTATGGTGCCCAGGGCTCGCAGACCTGTTTCATTCCGGTGCGTTCTCCCCGATCGCGGCCAGCAGACGACGCGTAACTGTCTGTTATCAAATGTAAAGTGTAATTGGCATACGGATTGCACCCGTCGCGCATCGCACCGGAATTTGTGAACCAGTTCTGCTTTCGTTTCTTTTACGAGGACCAAGACCATCATGCGAAATACGACTCGCGCTATCACGGCCGCTGTCATCGTTGCGATTGCGCCACGCCTGCTGCTGGCCGCTGATGCGCCCGCAGCTGCCACGCCGCCGGCACCCGCGGTTCCCGGTCTGTCCGACCTGCTGACCAGCTGGGGACTGACCACGAGCGGCGACATCGCAGCCTCCTACTATCATTCCAACGGCTATCCGGGATCGGAATGGCGTGGCTTCGATCAGGATCATGACTCGTTTCAGCTGGATGAGGCCGGCCTGCAGATCGGCTATCAGCCCAAGCAAGGCATCGGCGGCTACGTCGATGTGATCGCCGGCACCGATGCCCAAATCCTCAATGAGAATGAGAGCTCCAGCAACAGCAGCATCGATGTGCGTCAGGCCTACCTGCAATATGCCACCGGTCCGCTGACGATCATTGCCGGCAAGTTCGTGACCATGGCCGGTGCTGAAGTCATCAACCCCTCCCAGAACACCAACTTCTCCCGCTCGCTGCTGTTCTGGGAGCTGGAACCGCTGGATCACACCGGGTTTCGCGCCACCTATGCGGCCACCGATACCCTGAGCATTTCGGTGGGCGTGAACAATGGCTGGAACTATACCGACCTGAGCACCTCGGGCTCCAAGACCGGTGAGTTCAATGCCACCTGGACGCCGAACAAGATCTTCTCCCTCGCCCTGACCGGTTACTTCGGCAAGGACGACGTCTTGTTCAACGGCCAGGAACTGTCCCTGATCGACTTCGTCGGCACTTACAACGTCACCTCCGCGCTGACCCTGATCCTGAATGCCGACATGAAGCAGGTGTCGGGTAACGGCATCGATGGTGATGATTCCACGCAGCACATCAACGGCTTCGCCGCCTACGCCAACTACGCGCTCAGCGACAGCATGCGTGTGTCGGTGCGTGGCGAGTATGTGGACTGGGTGGGCGAGGGTCATGCGGCTGAGGGCACGATCACCTTCGGCTACACACCGGTGAAGAACTTCGAGGTCCGTGCCGAACTTCGTTACGACCGGACCAACGAGGGCAACGTCGATGATGGCCTGCTGTATCTGCGCGCCATTGGCACAGACGAGGCACCGGACACCTTTGCTAACAACAACACTGAATTCGCGCTGCAGGGCGTATACAAATTCAGTCTGCCCTAACCCTCGAGGGCTGACGCGGACCTTACCGGTTCGCCTCAGTCCCGTGGTTTCACCGGGGAGGGTCCGCCCTCCCCGTTTTTATGTTGCCTATCGTTCGGACCCGGGAACCTGCGTATGATCGGCGGGGTCTGAGTCTGAATGGACCGGCCCCTGCACCCGAACACTGAAAACCGCCGCACACGACTGTGGCTGCTGCTGCCGTTGCTGCTGGCCCTGGTCCAGCACGGCGCCTGGCTGCATGAACTCAGCCATGCCACCTATGCCGCGGCGCCTCACCAGGTCAGCGTCCGGCAGGCTGACAATTCGCTCGAAAGCGGCCTGTGCAGCCTTTGCCAGTCATTTGGCCAAGTGGCCGGCGCGCTGAGCAGTCCCCTGAGCGCACTGCCGGTGGCACTGGCCCGCACCTGTCCCTGCTCTGAGCCGCAGTACTCACCCCCGCGCGCGCCGCCGCCCGCGCCCCGCAATCGCGGCCCCCCAACCCTGGCCTGAGCCGCGTCGGGGTCGCCTGCGCATCCGGATGATTCCGGGGCGCGGGCTGCAGGGTCCTTGCCAATTCGCAGTATTTTTCATGATGCCCATTTTTCGAATCAGCGCGAGGCTGTCCGTGCCGCTGGCCTTGGTCCTCGCGGGCGGCGTTCCGGCCGCACTGGCCCAGGTTGCCGACTCCTCCAGCAATCCCATGCAGACCGTGGTCATCACGGCGCAGCATCTCAATGAAGAGCGCTCGCATATACAAACGCAGGTCGGCGCCTCCACCTACACCATCGATTCGGCGGCGATCGATGCGGCCCCGGGCGGGGACAATGTGCTGATGAACCAGGTCATGCTGCAGGTACCGGATGCCGCGCAGGACTCCTTCGGTCAGCTGCATATCCGCGGCGATCACAATGGCCTGCAGTTCCGGCTCAACGGCATCATCCTGCCCGATGGCATCAGCGTCTTCGGTCAGACCCTGCCGCCACGGCTGATCGAATCGATGCAGATGATCATGGGGAGCCTGCCGGCCCAGTACGGGCTGCGCAGCGCCGGCATCATCGATCTGACCACCAAGAGTGGCTCGCTGGATCCGGGCGGCAGTGTGACTTTGTACGGCGGCAGCCACGGGGAGCTTGAACCGAGCTTCGACTACGGCGGCTCGAGCGGCCCCTACACCTATTTCGTGACCGGTGATTTCCTGCGCAGCGATCTGGGCATCGAGTCACCCGATGGCAGCAGCGATCCGCTACATGATCACACCAAGCAGCATCACGGCTTTGCCTATGGCGAAGACGTGCTGGATGCGGACGATCGCATCAGCGCCATCATCGGTGTGTCGGATGCGGATTTTCAGATTCCGGATCTGCGCGGTGAACAACCTCAACTGGGCCTGACCGTCAATGGCCAAAGCGCCTATCCCAGCCAGTTTCTCAATGAGAACCAGCGTGAGGTCACGCAGTTCGGCATCCTGAGCCTGCAGCACTCCAGTGGACCCCTCACGCTGCAGACCTCCTTCATTGCCCGCAATTCCACCCTGGGCTTCATCCCCGACCCGCTGGGCGATCTGCTCTACGACGGGATCTCGCAAAACGCCTCCAAGCAGGATGTGGCCTATGGGCTGCAAAGCGACGGCGCCTACAAGCTCGACGACACGCATACCCTGCGCGCCGGTGTGTACTTCCAGTATGACCGCCTGCACAGCGATACCACTTCGGCGGTCCTGGACACAGATCCCCTGACCGGACTGCCGCTCAGCGACGTGCCGGTCAACATCGTCCAGGACAGCGACAACGGCCAGATCATCGAGAGTGCCTATGTGCAGGATGAATGGCACCTCCTGCCCGTGCTCACCATGAACTACGGACTGCGCTTCGATCACTACAATGCCTTCAGCAGCGGCAGCCAGGCGAGTCCGCGCGTGAACTTCGTGTGGCAGCCGCTGCGCGCAACCACCGTACACGCGGGCTATTCGAAGTATTTCTCTCCGCCGCCGTTCGAGCTGGTCGGCAGCGAGTCGCTGCAACAGTTCGCCAACACCACCGCGGCGCCCACCGTGCTGCGGGATGATCCGGTCAAAGCCGAGCGCTCCAATTACTATGACTTCGGCGTCGAGCAGACCGTCTCAAAGGCACTGACGGTGGGCCTGGACAGCTATTTCAAGCAGGCGACGGACCTGGTCGATGAGGGTCAGTTCGGCGCGCCCATCATCCTCACGCCCTTCAACTACGCGCACGGCCAGGTGTACGGGGAGGAACTGACGGCCGCCTACCATCAAGGCGGTCTGTCGGCCTACGCCAACCTGGCCTCGCAGCGCGCCATCGGCAAGGACATCGTCTCCAGCCAGTTCAATTTCGACGCGCAGGAGCTCGCCTATATCGCTGATCATTACATCCACCTGGATCATGAACAGCAGGTCACCGCCTCCGGCGGTGTGTCCTATGTGCGAAGCGGCACGCGCGTCAGTGCCGACATGCTGCTCGGATCAGGACTGAGATCAGACCTGGTGTTACCGGATGGCAGCTCCATCCCCAATGGCGATCATCTGCCCTACTACACCCAGGTGAATCTGGGCGTCGAGCATGACTTCGATCGCCAGGGCGTGTCCGGGCTGACGGCGCGAGTGGATGTCATCAATCTGCTCGACAAGATCTACGAAATCCGCAATGGCACCGGCGTGGGTGTCGGCGCGCCGCAGTTCGGGCCGCGCCGTGGGCTGTTCCTGGGACTGACCGAGTCGTTCTGATGTCCCGCCTCAATGCTCAAGCAGCCCGCGCAGCGCCTCGCGATAACGGCGGGTGATGCGCTCGTGCTGGACATGCCGGCCCGCGCTGACCAGCTGGCGTCCGGCGCGCCACACCCCGTCGATGGCCGACTTGCCAGCGGCGAAAATCCAGCTGTCCAGCAGTTCATCCTCCCGGCGACCCACCAGCGAAGGATGATCGACAGCGAAGGTCATGAAATCGGCAAAGCTTCCCGGCGCCAGCGCGGCCTGGGGAAAGCCCGTGGCCTGGGCGCCCCCTTGTGAGGCGGCCACGAACAGCCTGCGGCCGGTGGATTGGCCCGGAGCGCCGGCGAGCACATTGCGCTGCTGCAGCGCCAGTCGCTGCGAATACTCCAGCGCACACAGTTCGGCGGCGGCGTCGATGCGGACATTGGAGTCGCTGCCCAGCCCGAAACGACCTTCGGCGGCAAGATAGCCGCGGGCCGGGAAAATGCCATCGCCGAGGTTGGCCTCGGTCACCGGACACAGTCCGGCCACGGCTCCCGAGCCCGCCAGCGCGTGCATTTCATGGGGCGTGAGATGCGTGGCGTGCACCAGGCACCAGCGTGAGTCCACGGCGGCGTGATCCAGCAGCCACTCCACCGGGCGCCGGCCGCTCCAGGCGAGGCAGTCGTTGACCTCCCTGATCTGTTCGGCCACATGAATATGAATCGGCCCGTCGATTGCCAGTTGCGACACCAGGTCCAGATCCGGGGGCGCCACCGCCCGCAGGCTGTGTGGCGCAACGCCCACCAGTGCACCGCTCAGCGGCCGCACCGCCTCGTGGCTGGCCGCGACCAGGCGCGAATAGCGCTCGGTATCGTTGACGAAGCGCCGCTGTGCGCCCCCCGGCGCAGCGCCGCCGAAGTTGCCATACGAATAAAGCACCGGTAGCAGCGTCAAGCCGATGCCGGTCTCGGCCGCCGCCGCGGCGATGCGGATCGCAAGCTCGGCGACCTGGCCATACGGTGAGCCATCCGGCTGATGATGCAGGTAGTGGAATTCGGCGACGCGGGTGAACCCGGATTCGAGCATTTCCGCGAAAGCCAGCGCGGCAACGGCCTGCACCTCATCCGGACCCAGGCGGTGCACGAACGAATACATGACTTCGCGCCAGGTCCAGAAATCATCGCCGGCCGGACCGGAACGTTCGGCCAGACCGGCCATGGCGCGCTGAAAGCTATGACTGTGAACATTGGCCAGACCCGGAATCGCCACCGCGTGGCACTCATCCCCGGCGGCCGCGCTCACGCCGTGATGCACGGCAGTGATGCGACCGTCCTGCACCTGGAGGGCCACGCCTTGCGCCCACCCCGTCGGCAACAGAGCTGTCCGGAACCAGAACCTGTTCATCTGCCGCACAATATCACTACTATTGATGATGAGCGCCGCATGGCTTGAGATCACCGAAGGCGACAGCCCGCTGCTGCTGAGCATTCCGCATTCAGGCACCGACATCCCGGAGCACCTGAAGCCCGGACTGGTCAGCCCGTTCCTGGCCCGCTGCGACACGGACTGGTGGGTTGAACGCCTGTACGACTTCGGGATGAGCCTGGGGGCGAGCGTCGTGCGCACCACCCTCTCGCGCACCGTCATCGACGTCAATCGCGACCCTACCGGCCGGTCGCTGTATCCGGGCCAGGCCACCACCGGACTGTGCCCGGTCACCACCTTTGATGGCGCGGCGCTGTACGCGCCGGGCGAAGAACCCCATGACGCCGCCATCGCCGCGCGCATCCGCGACTATTTCCTGCCCTACCACGCGGCGCTGAGCGCGCAGCTGTCGCGCCTGAAGGCGCGCCATGGCGCCATCGTTCTGTATGACTGCCATGCCATCCGCTCCCGCGTGCCGCGCCTGTTCCAGGGCGAGCTGCCGCAGTTCAACCTCGGCACCCACAACGGCGGCAGCTGCGACCCGCGCCTGCGCGAGTCGGTCGCGCGCGTATGCGCCGCCAGCGGTCACAGTCATGTGGTCGATGGGCGCTTCAAGGGCGGCTACATCACCCGGCATTACGGTCGGCCGGCCACGCACATTCACGCCCTGCAGATGGAACTGGCCTGTCGCGGCTACCTGCACGAACCGGAGGGCGAACTCCACGCCGGCAACTGGCCGGCGCCCTACGATCCGGCTCGCGCCAACGGCCTGCGTACCACACTGGTCCGCGCGCTGGAGGCCTGTCTGAGTTTTGCAGCGGTTCAAACACGCGCCTGAAGCTGCTAGCCTCGCGCATCTTCATTCAATCGGCTGTAGGCCGAGGACCTGTCCATGGGCTGGCATCGCCGTCGCTACCGGGGTCGACATCTGGAACGCGCCGTGACCATCGCCGATCTGCGCGAGCGCGCGATGCGGCGCGTCCCGGGGTTTGTCTTTGAGTATGTCGAGGGTGGTTCCGAGGATGAGTTCGCATTGCGCAACAATCGTGCTGCGTTGGATGCCCTGCAGTTGCTGCCCACAACCCTGGTGGATACCCAAAACCGGCACCAGCGGGTGGCGCTGTTCGGCCAGGAGATTCCCTCACCCCTGATCATCGGGCCCACCGGCGGCAACGGCGTGCTGCAGCCCCGCGGCGACCGTTCCCTGGCGCGGGCCGCCGCTGCGGCCGGCCTGCCGTTCTGCCTGAGCACCATGGCCTCCATGACGGTGGAGGAAGTGCCCCGGGAGGCCGGCGGACGGCTGTGGCTGCAGTTGTACGTCACGCACAACCGCACGGCCGCCGAGGACATGATTGCGCGTGCCGATGCCGCCGGCTACGAAGCGCTGGTGTTCACCACCGATGCGAATGTATTCGGCCTGCGCGAATGGGACCGGCGCAACTACGTGCGTCCCGGTGTTCCGACCTGGCGCAATCGGCTGCAGGTGCTGCGGCATCCGCAGTGGGCTTGGGACGTCCTGCTGCGCCACGGTGTGCCGCAGCTCGCCAATCTGGCGCCATACCTGCCAGCGGGTCACGCCAGCGCCATCGGCGGCAGCACCGTGATACCGCAACTGTTTTCCGCCTGCCTGAGCTGGGATGACGTGGACTGGCTGCGGCGCCGCTGGCCGCGCAAGCTCATCGTGAAAGGCATACTGTCGGTGGCTGATGCGCAGCGCGCCGCCGCTCATGGCTGCGATGGCATTGTGCTCACCAATCACGGCGGCCGGCAGCTGGACCACTGTGTGTCCGGCATGCAGGTGCTGCCCGAGATCGCCGCGGCCGTCGGGGAGCGTCTGACCCTCATTGTCGATGGCGGCTTCCGGCGCGGCACCGACGTCATCAAGGCCATGGCGCTGGGCGCGGACGCGGTGATACTGGGGCGGGCCCCATTGTACGGGCTGGCAGCAGGCGGGGAAGCCGGCGTGCGGCGCGCGCTGGAAATCCTCACCTCGGAAATCGACCGGGCGCTGGGTCACCTGGGGTGCAACAGCCTGGCCGAGCTGTCACCGGCGATGCTGCGTCGGCGCAGCAGCGGATGATACGCGCCCGGCTGATCCTGGCGGCAGCGCTGAGCCTGCCGCTGCTGGCCGCGCCGCGCAGCCCTGCGCAGTCCCTGCCGTCCCAAGGCCAGCAGCTCAGCGTCGGCGATTCGAAGCTGCTGCTGGTGTTGCCGCCGGATGCGTTTGCGTCGCCGGCTTTGCTCACGCAGTGGGCCCAGCGCAGCGCTCGCATCGTGGCCCACTACTATGGCCAGTTCCCCGCCGCCCAAGTGCGGATTGTGGTGATACCGGTGGCGGGCGCAAGGGTCGCGGGCGGTACGACTTTTGGGCGTCCGGCGCCGCTGATACGGGTGCGCGTGGGCACAGCCGTCGATGCCGCGGCCTTGCTCAACGACTGGGTGCTGGTGCACGAGATGACGCATCTGGCATTGCCGGACATCGGCGATGATCACGCCTGGCTGGCCGAGGGACTCGCGGTCTATATCGAGGGCGTCGCCAGGGTTCAGTCCGGCAATCGAACCCTCGAGGATGTGTTCGCCGAAGAGGAGCGCTCCATGCCGCGCGGCCTGCCCGGCGCGGATGACCCGGGACTGGACCATGATCACTCCTGGGGTCGCACCTACTGGGGCGGGGCGATGTTCTGCCTGCTGGCGGATGTGAGCATCCACCAGCGCACCCATAACCGCTTCGGTCTTCAGGACGCCATGAAGGCGGTACTGCGCGCCAGCGGTGGCCTGCCCAGCGACTGGTCCATTGGCAAGGTGTTGGCCACCGCCGATGCGGCGGTGGGCGTGCCGGTGATGACCGAGTTGTACGCCAAGATGAAGGACCAGCCGTTTGCACCGGATCTGCCGGCCCTGTGGCGCAGTCTGGGCGTGGAAGCCGAAGGCAGCACGGTACGGATCAACGACCAGGCGCCACTCGCCGCCATCCGCAAGGCAATCTTCAAATCCCCTTAAGCGGCGCGCACGCTGACCGCCGTCACCAGTGCCTCGCTGATCCAGCCATGCAGCAGGGTGGCCGCGCGGCTGGCATCATCCAGTTGCTCACACAGCTCAGCGAAGCTGCGGCCGGCCACGGCGCCATCCAGCGCCCGTGCTTCCGCCTGCGACAGGCGCCGGTAGTAGACCGCCAGATCACGGCGCCATACCAGCCATTGCTGGGGACAGGTGGGCCGCCAGCGACTCGGCCTTGCATCGGTCGCGCAGGCGAAACGCCACCAGGCCACACAATTGCTGGTCACGCTCAGGCGCCGCAGGCTCGCAGTGAACTCGAACTGCAGCCGCGGCCAATGCGGCGGCGGCACCGCGGCGAGACGGGCGGCTGCGAGCGCCGGCTGATCCGCCGCATCAAAGGCGCCCGCCACCGCCCATTCGAATCGTCCCAGATCGGCAATGCCAGCCGCGCGCGGACCGCTGAGCTTTGAACCCAGCCAGTGCGGCAGTTCCTCACCGTAGGCACGCGCGGAGCGGAAGCGGCTGGGGTGCTCGCGGGCAAACTCACTCACCAGTGCCGCGAACCGGTTCGCGCCCAGCGCCGCCTGCAGCGCCGGAAAGCTCTCGGCCAATACTTCCACCAGCCGCAGCGTATAGGCCCCGGAGTACACGCCCAGGCGCAGCGCCGTGGCAAAACGCGCATCCTCCTGGACGTGCTGCGCAATCTGCGGATCAGCGCGCAGCACATGGGCCTGAAAGGCCTGCTGAAGCTGTGCCAGTTTCATCTACGCCGCCCGCACCGCAGGATTCGCGGCGAGCACTCGCGCGCGCTCCAGTTCGGCCAGCAGCATCGCCAGCGGCGGAATGTTGCCGTCGCGTTCGATCATGGTCGGAACCTCACCCAGACGCTGTCGCGCATGCCGATACAGCGCCCATACCGGCTCGTGCACCGCGCTGTCGTGGGTGTCGATGAGCAGATCCCCCTGTTGGCTGTAACCGGCCAGGTGAATCTGCCGCACCCTGGCGGCCGGCATGGCATCGAGGAACAGCCGCGCATCGAAGCCGTGGTTGACGCTACTGACATAGACATTGTTGACATCCAGCAGCAGGTCGCAGTCGGCCTCCGCGCTCAGGGCCGCGATGAACTCCCACTCCGTCATTTCCGATGAGCGGTAGGTGACATAGCTGGAGACATTCTCGATGAGGATGCGCCGCTCCAGAAAATCCTGGACCTGGCGGATGCGGGCACTGACATGGCGCAGCGCTTCGGCCGTGTACGGCAGCGGCATGAGGTCGTGGAGATTCAGGCCGGACACGCCGGTCCAGCACAGGTGATCGGAAATCCACCCCGGCTGCACGCGTCGGGCCAGGTCCTTCAACTGCGCCAGGTAGGCAAAATCCAGCGGCGCCGTGCTGCCGATCGACAGCGACACGCCATGCATGACCAGCGGGTAGCACTCGCGGATGCGATCCAGGTAGTACAGCGGCTTGCCGCCGGCAACCAGGTAGTTCTCGCTGATGATCTCCAGCCAGTCCAGCGCTGGCCGGGTCTCCAGCACGCAGCTGTAGTGCTGGGGTCGCAGCCCCAGTCCGAATCCGCGGATCATGGTGCTCATCCGGGCGCGGGCAGCGGCCACGCAGCGCGTGGCCGCCCCGCGCGGCAGGCTTGCGCTCAGCCGCTCTTGGCCTTGGCCTTCGCCGCGGCGCAGTCGGCCTTCGACATCTCGACAAAGCCCTGACCCTTGCAGGAGTTCAAACCCTTGCAGGAATTCTTGGCCGACTTGCAGGAAGACTGGCCCTTGCAGGAATTGACGCCCGTGCACTTCACCTTCGCCTCATCGGCGCTCGCGCTGGAGACCGACAGGGTCGCAAACAGCAGCGCAGCCGCCGTCGCCATTGCCACACCACCCGCTCTGGATGCCATTTTCATTTCGCTCTCTCCTTGGAATGGACGTTTTGCAGATTATCGCGCCGCCTCGGCCGACGCGGGTAGCCCAAACAGCTTACCTGCCAACTAAGACCGGGCGCCTGGCGCCGGTATTGCAGCAGAACACAGCCCGGCGCATCCGGCTATGATCCCGCTTCGGCATGCGCAATATTCCCCCCGAAGTCCCGGTCCCCTTAAGCGACACCGTCAAACCGGCTGGCGACGGCGGGACCATGGCGCTGGAGCGTCTGTTTGCCAGCCTGCGGCCGGAGCTGCTGCGCTTTGCCTGGTGGCTGGCCCGCGACCGCGCGGTGGCGGAGGATGTGGTTCAGGAGGCCCTGCTTCGGGCCTGGCGCTCCCGGGATTCCTTGAAGGACCCGGCTGCGGCCCGCGGCTGGCTGCTGACCATCGTGCGCCGGGAGCACGCCCGGCTCTATGAGCGCAAGCGCCTGGAGATTACCGACTTGGATGAAGTCATCGCAGCCGAGGACAGCCAGCTCGGCACCGAGAGCGAGGAACTGGTCGGACTGCGGCTGGCGATCACGCAGCTGCCGGAGGAGTATCGCGTGCCGCTGGTCATGCAGGTCCTGGGCGGCTTCACCACCGATGAGATCGCCCGGGAGCTCACTTTGTCGACCGCGGCGGTGCTGACCCGCCTGTTTCGCGCGCGCAATCGCCTGCGCCGCATCTATGGATTGATGCCCGCCCCCGACGGGATGGATGAGCCTGCCGTATGACCCACGAAGAAGCCCGTCTGCTGATTGGCGCAGTGCCCGGTGAGGTTGGCCCGACCCTGGCCGAGCATCTGGCAGGCTGCCCCGAATGCACCCAGTTCCAGCAGCAGATGCTGCGCATGAACCGGGATCTGACGCGTCTGTTCAGCGCACCGCTGCCGCCGCGCGCCGCCATCCGGGTCGTGGCGCTGCCGGTGGTCGCCAGCGCCCGGCCAAAACCCGCATCCGGCCTGCCGCGCTGGCTGGCGCTCGCCGCCAGCATGGTGGTGTCCATTGGCCTGGGTGTGATGTTCTGGACCCTGCGACCGCAGCCCAGCCTGGCCGCGGGAGTTCTGGATCATGTGGCCCAGGAATCGGGCAGCTGGTCGGAAGTGGCGCCGATGACGGCCGCGGCAACCGACAAGGTGCTCTCGGGTGCCGGCGTCACGCTGGACCCGGCCGACACCACGGTCACCTACGCCCGGATCTGCCTCTTCAACGGCCATTGGGTGCCGCACCTCGTGGTGCGCACCGCGAGGGGACCGGTGACGCTCATGGTGCTGCGGCAGGAGCATGTCCCCGGCCGGCAGTCTTTCCGCCAGAACGGCTACTCCGGCGTGCTGGTTCCCGATCCGGCCGGCGGTACTCTGGCAGTCATTGCCCAGGGTGATCCGAATATGGATGATGTGCTGCGCGCCCTCGGCCCGCATCTGCACTGGATCCCCTGACGTCGCATGCCGTCCCTACGCCTGATCTTCCTGCTGGCCGTCGTGGCCGGCATGGCCACCCGGTTGTGGCTGGCCAACCGGCAGATCGCCGCGGTGACCCGACATCGCGCGCACGTTCCCGAGCCCTTTGCGCACAGCATTTCGCCCGCGGACCACCACAAGGCCGCCGACTATGCGGCGGCGCGCACGCGCCTGGGCCGCATCGACACCCTCATCGACGGGCTGGTACTGCTGGCGCTGACGCTCGGCGGGGGCATCGCAGCCCTCGATCGGCTGTGGCTGCGATGGCCCCTGGGTGAACTCTGGCATGGGACGCTGGTGATCCTGAGCGTGCTGTTGCTGATGGCGCTGATCGGCCTGCCGCTGTCGCTGTGGAGCACCTTCAGGCTCGAGGCCCGCTTCGGCTTCAATCGCACCACGCTGGCGCTGTTTCTGGTGGATCGCATCAAGGGATTGGTGCTGGCCGCCCTCATCGGCACACCGCTGTTGCTGGCCGCCCTGGAACTGATGGATCGGGCCGGAGCGCTGTGGTGGATCTATGTCTGGGCCCTATGGCTTGGCGTATCGCTGCTTTTGACCTGGGCGTATCCGGCCCTCATCGCGCCGCTCTTCAATCGCTTCAGCCCCTTGCACGATGAAGCGCTGCGCACGCGCATCGAAGCGCTGCTGCAGCGCTGCGGCTTTGCCTCCCGCGGCGTGTTCGTGATCGACGGCTCGCGCCGCTCGGCGCATGGCAATGCCTACTTCACCGGTGTCGGCCGCAACAAGCGCATTGTGTTCTTCGACACCCTGATCAGCACCCTTGAACCGGGCGAGATCGAGGCGGTACTGGCCCATGAGCTGGGTCATTTCAAGCTGCACCACATCCGGCGCCGGCTGATCATCTCGGCCGTACTGGCCCTGGCGGGCCTGGCGCTGCTGGGGTACCTGGCGACGCGCCCGTGGTTCTATCAGGGGCTGGGACTGCCGGGTGCGTCCAATTACGGTGCCCTGCTGCTGTTCATGCTGGTGACCCCGGTGTTCACCTTCTTCGTGACACCGCTGGCGGCGCACTGGTCAAGGCGGGACGAATATGCCGCCGATGCCTTCGCCGCGCAGCACACGCCGGCCGCGGCGCTGATGGCGGCGCTGGTAAAACTCTACCGTGACAACGCGACCACACTCACGCCGGACCGCGTGCACTCACAGTTCTACGATTCGCATCCCCCGGCCCTGGCGCGAATCGCGCGGCTGCGCGAACTCGCACCAGGACCGTAGGACTCGCGCCTTCAGAAGTTAAATCCGAAGGACACCATCCATTCACGCGGCAGGCCAGGGGTACCCACCTGCGCCACCGCCGGGGACAGGTTGTTGGCACTGGGCACGGTCGCACCGCCGGCCAGCGACAGGGGCGCACCCAGCTGGTCCCAGTAGAACTTGTTGAACAGGTTCAACGCCTGCAGTGACACGTTCCACTTGGCGCCATTGGGCTGATAGGTCAGACGCGCATTGAACAGACTGTAGCCGGGCTGCCGCCACTGGGAGATCTGGTACACGTTCTCCGGCCCGTTGGTCTGGTAGCCCTGGTAGCGCCAGTCAAAGCGCGGCGTGATGCTGCCACCGGGCACCAGCAGCCCGTACGGGATGCCACCACTGGCGTTGAATTCCGGCTGCAGGCGCACCGACGGATTGATATATCCGGGCGCGGATGGATCCCGGTCCGGGTTCTTGGCGTGGAACTCGAGCCAGCCGCCCTCCAGATTGATCAGCAGCCGGTCGATGGGCGCGGCATTGATCTGCAGTTCGGCGCCAGGTTCGTACGCCGGGATCCCGGTGTAATAGAACCAGGGCGAAAGACCGGAGGTTCCCGCAAGCGCGGTGCCCGCCGGACACAGACCGCCGGCGAGGAAGTACGGTGTACCCGGATTCAGCGAGCTCGCCGCACTGCACTGGGTACCCAGTTCCAGGTTCAGATAGGACTTGTAGTCCTCGTAGAAGACCGAGGCATTCACGCGCAGGCGGTGATCCAGCCAGTCGGTCTTGGCACCCAGCTCGTAGTTGTCCGCCTCCTGACCCGGTACCACTTCCTCCAGCTGTCCGAGCGTTTCGACGCGCGAGTTGAAGCCCGGCAGCGTGAAGCCGCTGGCGGCCTGGGCGTAGAAGAACATGTTCGGGGTGGCCTGGAAGTTCAGCGCCCCGCTCCAATCACCGCGGCTGCCCGAGAACTGCACCGGCGTGGGCAGCACGATGTTGTCGGCGGCGTAGGTGGGATCATCCACGATGTGACTGTAGGCGTTGGTCAGGTACTGACTGGTGAGACGCCAGCCACCCGACAGCGACCACTGCTCGGTGAGCTTGTAGTCCAGGTGCACGAAGCCGGAGAGGTTGTTGGTCGTGAAGCCCTCGGTCGTGACGTTGTTCGGCAGACCCAATGCCTGGTAGGCATCGAAGTTGGTGCCATTGACCTCCACGTCGCGCGCGTTGTAGTCGAATCCGCCCACCGTCCAGTTCAGGCGATCATCAAACAGCACGCCGCTCAAGCGAATCTCGTTCTGGAACTGCCGGTGGAACTGGAAGTAGTTGACGCCCAACAGCCCGAACGGGGTCAGGTCGCTGTCGGCCGCCCAGTTGCTGTCATAGGTGCGGTAGCCCCAGATGTATTTGAGGTGGATGGAATCGGCGAAGGTATAGTCCAGCGTCGCCGACGCCCCGGTCTCCTGCAGCGTCGATTGCGGATTGTTCTGCTGGCCGGTGACGATGTCGCCGAAGGAGGCGAAGTTGTCCCAGGGATTCGGCGACAGGAAGTGCGTGTTGCCCGTGTAGTTCATGCCGAACTTCGGAAACACCACGGTCGCATCGTAGAGATTGTTGAAGAAATCGTTCGGGCCGCCGTAAGGGGTCAGCAAGGTCTGCAGCGGTGGATCATCAGCCTGCTTGCTGTAGTGGGCATTGAGGTTGATTTCCAGGTTCTCGACCGGGGTGTACTTGAGTTCGATGCGGGCCTGCTGATGGTTGAAACCGCCCAGACCTCCCAGCTCGCAACCTCCTTGGGCATTGGCCGATTGCGGCAACGTTCCATACACCGAGGCCGGCTGGCCCTGCGCCTTCATCGTGCAGGTGTAGTCCAGGTAGTGCCCGATGCTGTCCTCGCTGCGCGAGACCCCGACTACGCGCAGGTCGAGCACATGGTCGATCAGCGCGGTATTGAACACACCGACGAATTCCAGGCGATGCTTTTCGCCATAGGTGAGCTGGGCGTTGCCCTCGGTATCGTCCTTGGGTTTCTGCGTGATCAGACGGATCGCGCCACCGATGCTGTTCATGCCGAACAGCGTGCCCTGAGGGCCGTTCAGTACTTCAACCCGCTCCATGTCCGCCAGATCGAATGACGAACCGGTCAGGGATCCCTGGTACAGGTCATCGATGTAGAACCCGACCGTGGGCTGGAAGCCGTAGTCGAAGTCGGTCTGCGTGAAACCGCGCAGGCCGATGGTTTCCGTTGGGCCGTAGTTGCTGACGGGCTGGCGAAAGTACGCGTTGGGCACCGTGGCGCCGATGTCATTGACGTTCACCAGCTGCTGGTTCTGCAGGTCCTCGGCACTCAGCGCGGTGATGGAAATGGGTGTGGACTGCAGGTTTTCGGACCGAAACCGGGCAGTGACCACCACCTCCTGGAGGGCACCATTGGCATCGACGTCATCGGACGTCGGGGTGTTAGATGATTGTTGTGCCGTCGCTACATTGGCATATAGGCCCAGTGTTGCAGCCAAGCCAAAGCCGCTGGCGCCGCGCAGTATGCGACGCACGGTGGCGGACGCCGTGGATGATCCGGATTTCGGTTCGTGATTCATTCGTTCCCCCTTAGAACAAGTGCATTTACGAACATTGAAGACGCAGCTGACGGACTGGCGCCGGCCCCATCGCGGGACATTTTCAGCAGCGAGATGAGTGTTGCGCCAGCGCCTCGTTGATGCGCAAACGGGTGTTGTATTGGCGCAAAGTGTGCACCGCCGCGAGACTTGCGGCAAGTGCTCTCAGTTCAGGTCGCAGCTGTGGGAGCGCGCAGCGACTTGCTGTAGAACCCGGACCGATCGAAGCAGCACACGCGTCGTTTGCCGCCCGCCAGCATCGAGCAGGCTTTGCCGATGCGGCCTGCCCGGGTGGCTGCCTGCTTCGCGGAAGTTATCCAATGGATCCAATCGCGGCGCGCGACGGGGGTGAGCGTCAACCACACGGCGCGCGCCGCCGGCGCGGCAACGAGCGCCAGGCGCAGCTTCGCCGGCACTTTCGGTTCGGGCGCCCGGGCAGCGGGCACCAGCTCCAGCACCACTGCATCGCCGGCGGCTGCGCCTGCCGACTCGCGCAGCTGCCGGCTTACCTTGAACCAGTGACTCTTACGGCCATCGGGCTGGAGCGTGGCGCGAAATCGAATTGTGTTCAGAGTGCCATCGACCGTGGCCATGCCCCGCGAGGGCAGCCTGGCGCTGGCGGTTTTCGGCAGCACGACGAAGCTCCACGAGGCGGCTCGGCCTGTCAGCCGGGGCTGCAGCAGCTTCGCTTTGAAGCGGATGGTCGCGGCGGGCACGAGGACTCCGGGCGGTTCGTCACTTGAAATGCTTCTGCATCTGCTCACCGAGCTGCTTGATCTGTGCCCCTTTTTGCGCAAGATTCTGACTGCAGCGGGTCGCCTCGACGGCATAGTCGGAGGCCGTCATCCGGTCGATCTGCTCGCCCAGCAGCTTGGCGATGTCGAGGCTCGGGGCACGGCCATCCAATCGTCCCATGTAGTACAGCACCAGCAGCGTACCGGTGGACTTCTGGTGCGAGTCGGGCGCCTCGGCAAAGTGCATGCCGACCGCCACACAGCGTATGTCCGCAAGACTGTCCGCATCCTGGGCGAAGGCATGAAGGGGCGCGAGCGTCATTGCGCCCAGGAGCCCGAACCGCCAGATCATTCTCATTGGATCGCTCCTGCGAACTGTCAGCTGTGCGCGCGGATGAATTTCAGTACCGGCCCGGTCACCGACTCATCGGCGGTACCGATGGCATAGGCCTCGGACAGATGCGAATGCCCCGGCACATGCAGCCGTTGCACCGGATGGCCGGCCCTGGCGCGCGCGGCTGCCAGTTCATCGGCCTGCTCCTGGAAATTCGGCGGATCAAGCTCCGCGTCGGTCACCAGCAAAGGAGTGCGCGACAGCACCAGACCCGGCAGCGCGGATTCGGCGCCGTACTTGCTCACATCCTCCCCGTAGTAGGCTTTCCAGATCGACACGTCATGCCCCAGATCATAGACCGCCGCCGACATGAGAATGGCTCCGGCCACCTGCGGATCCTGGTGCGCGCGTGCGCTGTGGGCCAGGTAGTCGGCCACGTGGGCGCCACCGGATGAATGACCCCAGAGGAAGATATGTTTGGGGTCACCGCCATACTCGGCAATATGCGCCTTGAGCCATCCGACCAGTGCCGTCACATCCTGCACCCCGGAGGGCCACTGCGACTGCGGGGCCAGGCGGTAGTTGGCCGTGACGCCCACCAGGTCGTGGGCCGCGGCCCAGCGCCCCACATTGTCGTAGAACGGGGAGCCGGGCGTGTGCTTGGCGCCGCCGGCAAAGCCGCCGCCGTAGATGAACACCACCACCGGCTTGCGCGGGCCGTGCTGCAGGGGAATGAAAATGTCGGCGGTGTTGCGCGCTGCCGGGCCATAGGCCACATCGCGGGTCACCACCGCATCGGTGTAGGGCTCGCGCTGCTGCAAGGGTTCATACAGCTTGCCGGTACGCACGCCTTCCACCTTCGGCCCGATGCTGCGGATCGCGGTGGCAATCTCCTCCGGCATTCCCGGCGGATGGCCGGTGGCATCGGTGATGGGCGGCACGCTGCTGTTGCCGGTCACCGGGTTCGCATAATGGAAGGGGATGTCGTACACCACTGGAAACATCTGGAACTTGAAGGCCGGTGGCCGATCCGGCGGCAGATCCTTGTCCTGCCCGGGCACACCGGGATTGGCCGCCTTCACCCAGCCGCCCTCGTAGTTGGCCGCGAGCGTGTTGTAGGTATGGTCATCGCGCAGCTTCCACTTTCCATCCTCCAGCACCGCGGTATTTTCATAGACGGCGGCGCCGACCGAAGCGCGCGCACCGAAGCTCATCTGCTGGAACATGCGGATACGGATCTTCGCGGACTTGCCATCCGGTGCAATATCGATCACCGGCTGCAGCTGCATGTGATTGCCCAGGCGCCCTGCCACCGGGCCTTCGCTGCCACGGCCGAATACCTTCAGCAAGAAGGCGCGCACGTGTTCGCGACCGTCGTAGGCACCCCGTTGTGCCAATTCCATGGAGCCATCGACGCTGAAGAGGTTCGCCAGGTCGTTCCACAGGTTCTTGTCCAGGTAGTAGCCGTAGGCGCTTTCGAGATTTTCGATCTCGTAGTAATCCTTCACCCGCTGCACGCCGCGCTCGGCCTGCGCCAGCGCCGCCGTCACATCAGGCAATGGATGGGGCACGAACGGCGCACCCGGCACCATCAGCGCAGCCTTGGCCACCGCCGGATCGGGGCCACCGACCTGCGGGTAGTGCGCCATCTGCCCGGTGACGGGATTGGGATAGTGAAACGGCGGCACATGGGCGCTGGGATAGATGGCATAGACCTCGGTGGGCGGTCGATCCGGCGGCAGCCCCTTGCTGGCCGTCGGCACTGCTTGAGCATCCTGGGCCCAACCCTTGTCGTAGTCGGTGATGAAAGTGGGATAGAAGTGCAGCGACTTGAACATCCAAACGCCATGGCGTTTGACGAAGGTGTTTTCGTACACGCCCTCCATCCATTGACCCTGGCCGCCCACATGCCCCAGCAGATCCAGCTCGCGGCTGCGGGCGCGGGCGCTGAGGCCGTCCGGCGCCACATCCACGATGGGCTGCAGCTGCATGTGATCGTTCATCCAGCCCCAGCTCAGGCCCTGATGCCCGGCGAGCCCCAGGAATTCGCGCACCCGTCGCTTGCCGACATAGACGCCCTGCTGACCACTTTCGATGGTGGCATCAGCAGCGAACAGGTCCGCGGCCTGATCCCACATCGCCCGATCGATGTAGTAGCCATAGATGCGCTGCAGATTTTCGATCTGCTGCGCGTCATTCAACAGCGTGACGCGGTGGCTGAGATCCGCCAGACGCGTGGCCAGTTCACCTTTGGGAATATTGCGCGCCAGGATGGCAATCGTCGCCGCATCCGGCAGCACCCAGGCGTCCGAGGAAGTCGTGGTCCCGGGATTGCCATAGTGGAACGGTGCGATGCAGGCCTTGGGAAAACCATCGCAGTCCATGTTGCGTTCGATGTCGGCCGGATGCGCCAGCGGGCGGCGCGGCCGGGCGGCGGGTGCTGCCGCCACGACACCCGGCGCCGAGGCGGCGGCGGCCGCGGCCGGCGTTGCCGGCGCTGCCCAGCCGGTCTTATAGGGCGCACCGAATCCGGAGTAGTAATCCAGCTTGCTGATCTTCCAGACGCCGTTCTCCTTGGCGTACTGCATCTCGTACACGCCTTCGGCCCAGGTGGCCGCGCCGCCCGGGCTGCCGAACATGGCGAAGGCACGCCAGCGGCCATGCGCGGTGAGCCCGCTGGCATCGATGTGCACCACCGGCTGGATATTCATGTGGTCATACAGACGGCCGTTGCCCAGCCCGATGTCCCCCATCTGCTGGCCGCCGACATTCATGTACAGGTGTTCGCGGATGCTCGTGCGGCCGACAAAGACACCGGCCGGATAGTTGGCCACGGCATTTTCAGTGAACAGCCAGGAGACGTCTTCCCACAGCCCCTTGTCGACGTAGTAGCCGTACGCACGCTGCAGTTTCTCGATCTGACTTAGGTCCTCGGCCAACTGCACATTGGCGCCAAGGGTCGCCACGCGCAGCTGCAGATCCGAGGAAGCCTCGGCCGACCCGGCGGCAGCGGGGGCCGCGAAGCTGGCGGACGCAGCGATCAGGGCCGCGGCGATGGCAGCCGGCAAACGAGCTTGCATGACTTCCCCTAAGATACGAACTGTCGGTCCACCGGCGCCGCCAGTGCCGAAAAATCCGGTGCGGTCGTGTCGTGCAGGTACGGAATCGGATGGGCATAGCGCGGCAGATGCCCGCAGATGTCATCCACATGCCAATCCCCCTGCGGATACATTGTGGCCAAGGCGGGCGGCAGGTGTGGCGCGCTCCATCGCAGCGGCACGGCGCGCGCCCCCGGCGTCAGGCTCAGCGCCACGGCCGCCGCGACGCTCATACTCACGCCCCCCAGGAACTCGCGACGGGTAGCGGTGCTCATGCCAGTTCATCCTTGACCGGCGGCAGCACCGACTGCGGGTACCAGTTGGTGTGAGTGCCGCTGCGCAGCCGGAACGGCAGTTTGACGGTGGCGATGACGCCATCCTCCAGGTGCTCGGCGTCGGTGATGATGAGGTCCGAACTCATGGTGTCGAAATTGCTGGCGATGGTCATGACATAACCGTCGCCCTCGTTCCTGGAATTCGCGCGCGGCACGAAGCAGCTTTCCTGCAGGGCCAACTTGCCCTCGATGGCGCATTGCTTGATATCACCGGTATGCACGTCCAGGCGCTGCACCACCTGGGTGCCACCGCTGAAGGGATTGGCCTTCGGATCGGGCGTGGCGCTTGGCACGCGGCTGCTGATGAAGGCGTAGCGATAATCCAGCGACAGGTAGCGGTCATCCATGCGCGGCAGAAAGCCGGGCGTGGTGGACACCACTTCCTCCTGGAAGGCATCCGATGTGGAATCCAGATCGAAGGTCCAGCGGCGGATCTGCGACGGGTCACGCTCCCCGGAGGATGTGGGCAACTCCATGGTGACCTTGTTGCCGCGATCGGTGGCGTTGAGGAAGTGCAGCGTGTTGCGCGAGGGGCCCTTGAACCAGCGCACGTCCTTCGCGTCACCGTCGCGCGGCAGCACCCCGACCATGGTCGGCAGGCTGCCGTCCCATTCCCACATGGGCTCCCCGGACTTCAGCCGCTCCAGACTCGTGGTGCGCGCGATGACCGGGATGATCACATGCTTCTGGGTGATGGCGATGTCGTGGATGATGCCCAGGTACGGGGACTGCAGCCACACCTCCTTGACCACCTTGCCGGCCGGATTGATGGTGTAGACCGCGATGTCCTTGGTGAGGATGCCCTTGGCTTCGTAGCCGTAGGCAATCATCTCGCCGGTCAGCGGATCGATCTTCGGGTGCGCCGACATGGTCTTGGCGGTGTACTTGCCGTGGAAATCCCAGTCGCCCAGTGTCTCCAGCGTATGCGGATCCACGTAGTACGGCAGCGAGTCCTCCTTCAGGACGAACAGCTTGCCGCCATGCCAGTAGGTATGGGTGTTGGCTGCCGAGCGGTTGATATTGGCGACGCTCGGATCGTCCGTATACGGATTGCGGTACACGCCGAACAGCCGCTTGCGCGCCTTGCGCTCGGTCATCAGCCGGGCGGTGCGCACAAAGCGGCCCTTGAAGTCCACCGAGCCATTGTTGAAACGGAAGCGGCTGATATGCCCGTCGCCGTTGAAGCCGGTCATCCATTCGTTCTTCGGCGGCCGATAGTCGAAGTCGCACTGCATGCGATAGAAAGTGCCGTGAATGTCGGTGGGAATCTGGCCCCAGACCTCACAGTCGTAGACATCGGCATCGAATCGCGTCGGGCTGTTGAAGCCGGGCGGAAACAGCGGATGACCTCGGAAATCGACTGCCATGGCGGTTCTCCAGGAAGATTGGCTGCCACATCGGATGATAACTCAACCGGCCTGTTATAGAGTCCGCGCCCATGCGAGCCTTACCCAAGCCTTCTGTCACGGCATGCCTGCTCATGCTGGTGGCGGCTCCTGCAGCGGCACAGATTTCCAGGTCGGGATCCCAAGATGCCCCTGCATTTTCGGCACAGCAGCTTTTCGCTGCGCCGACAAGTGACTGGCCGACCAACGGCGGCAGCCTCTCCAACCAGCGCTACTCGCCGCTCGACAGCTTGAATCCCGGCAACGTGGCGGGGCTCAAGGCCAACTGGCGCGCCTCGTTGAACGGCTCGGGCATGAGCGCGCACGCCGGCAATCAGGCCCAGCCCATTGTCTACGGCGACTCGGTGTACATCATGACCGGAGACGGTGATGCCTTCGCCATCGATCTGGCCAGCGGTGCCGTGAAATGGGAGTTCAACGCCGACATTGATCCGAAGGTCGCGCGCCCCTGCTGTGCCTGGCCGGGGCGCGGCGTGGCCTTGGGCGCCGGCAAGGTGTTCGTCGGTGAGCTCGACGCGCGGCTGATCGCGCTCGATCAGCACACCGGAAAAGTGGCCTGGTCGATCCAGGCCGAGGATCCGAAGCTGGGCTACGTGATTGCCAGCGCGCCGCTTTACTACGCTGGAATGGTCATCACCGGTTTTGCCGGCAGCGACATGGGCACGCGCGGGCGCATCAAGGCCTACGATGCCAACACCGGTGCGCTGCGCTGGACCTTCTACACGGTGCCAGGCCCCGGCGAGTTCGGCCACGACACCTGGCCGGCCAACAGCGAGGTGTGGAAACATGGCGGCGCGGCGGTGTGGCAGACGCCCGCCATCGACCCGCAGCTGGGCCTGATCTATTTTTCAACCGCCAATCCGGGCCCGGTGCTCAACGGTGCCATCCGCAAGGGTGACAACCTCTTCAGCGTCAGCATCGTGGCGCTGGATGTGATGAGCGGCAAGTACCGCTGGCATTTCCAGGAAGTCCACCACGACCTCTGGGACTACGACGCGCCCAACCCCGTCGTGCTGTTCGACGCGCCGTACCAGGGTCAGATGCGCAAGGCGCTGGTGGAGGCCGGCAAGACCGGCTGGGCGTATATCCTGGACCGCGTGACCGGCAAGCCGCTCCTGGGCATGAAAGAGACCCCGGTGATGCAGCTGCCCGAGCAGAACACCTCGCCCACGCAGCCCTTTCCGGTTGGCGATGCAGTGGTGCCGCAGTTCATCGACATGGCGCCCGAGGGCTTCGACCTCATCAACGCAGGTCGCATCTTCACCCCCTTCAGCAAGCATCCGGCGATCTGGAAGCCGCTGGCGGCCATCAACTGGCCCCCCAGTTCCTATGATCCGCGCTCGCACCTGCTGTACATCTGCGCCCAGGACTCGCTGTGGGGCGCGACCGGGGGTGACCCCCACTATCCGGTTGAACCGGGCGCGCTGTACTCCGGCAGCGTGGTCGCGCGCTTCGCCGCGCCGCGCCGCGGAGTGCTGGCCGCGCTGGACCTGACCACCAACAAGCTGGTGTGGCGCCAACAGTGGGTGGACTCCTGCTACAGCGGTTCGGTGGTCACCCATGGCGGACTGCTGTTCATCGGCCGCAACGATGGTCGCCTGACCGCACTGGACAAGAGCAACGGCAAGAAGCTTTGGGAGTTTCAGACCGATGGCGGCGTCAATGCGCCGGCCAGCGTGTTCGAACGCAATGGCAGAGGCTATGTGGTGGTGTTGGCCGGCGGCACGGCGCTGGCCGGCAGCAAGCGCAGCGACGGCCTGTGGCTGTTCTCACTGGATGGCACGCTCAAATCGCTGCCACGCGAATCGGCCGATCCGGCCGCCGCAGCGCGCCCCGCTGCCGCCGCGCCCGCAACGCCAGCCACGGCGCATGTCGCGGATCTGGCCCAGGGCAAGGACATCTACACCACCACCTGCGTGGTGTGCCATGGGCCCACCGGCCTGGGCGGCACGCATGGCGGCGCGAAGCTGACGCGCGCCTTGACCCAGGAGGGCATCACCACCGTACTCATCAAGGGCCGCAACGACATGCCGGCCTTCGGCTCGGCGTTGTCGCCGCAGCAGCTGCAGGATCTGACCGGTTATGTGCTGCAGGTGGCGGCGCAGAACCCCGCGCCGCCTTAGTCGCCCCCTAGGGCGCGGGCGGCGCCTTCTGCAGCGTCTGGATGTACGCAGTCACGTCGTTGAGTTCATCGGCCGAATAGATGGACTTGAAGGCCGGCATGTTGTTCTTGCCGGCGCTGGCGGTTCCCAGGATGGCGTCGTGGCTCTGGCCCTTGAGCAGCGAGGGTCCACCGCCCTGGCCGCCGCCACCGCTGGCGCCGTGACAGGGCACGCAGGCGGCGCGATAGATCTCAGCGCCATGCTCGGCATTGGCCGTGCGCGTCGTGACGGGCAGTGCCGCTGCCGCCGGGGGACCTGCGCCAAAGCCGCCCCGTCCGGCCGCAGCGGCCACGGCCAGCGAGGGTATCTTGCCCTCCAGGGAGAACATCCAGATGCCATCGCCGCGCTTGCCGTTGGCGAACACGCCGCCGCCGGCGTGCACCACCAGGTACTGCTTGCCCTGGTACTCAAAGGTGGTCGCGGTGGTGTTCACCCCGGCATCGGTCATGAACTCCCACAGCGTGGCTCCGGTGTCCGAATTCAGCGCGGTCAGGCGGCCATCCGCGCGGCCCATGAACAGCAGCCCGCCGGCGGTGACAATGGAGCCGCTGTAGCAGATCTCACGCCAGCTCTGGCGCCACACCAGCTTGTTGGTGGTGACATCCAGCGCGGCCACGATACCCCGATCATTGGCCTGGGCCTGACCGAAGGAGCCGCCCATGTAGACCTTGTTGGGGCCTGGCTGTCCGGGATCGGCGACCGCCTTGAAGGTGCTGATGCGGTCGCTCGCGCACACGTACAGCGTATGCGTGGTCGGATCGTAGGAGCTGGGCGGCCAGTTGGCACCGCCCATGGTGGCCGGCTTCACCATGATCTGCTCGGTGAAATAAGGCGTGAAGATGCGGCCGTGATTCTTGATGTCACCGCTCCCCGGCAACAGATCGGCGCCCTCCGGAACGATCTCGATTTCCTGCGGCACGATCGCATCCCCGCGCGGATAGGGCTGGGTCGCGGCCGTCGCCTGGCGCGGCTCCTGCGGCACGGCGCGCTCGTCGATTCCGATCAGCGGTTTGCCGGTGACCCGATCCAGGATGTAGGCCCAGCCGGTCTTGGAGACTTCCACCAGTCCCTTGACCTTGCGGCCGTTGAGGGTGGTGTCGAACAGCACGGTGGGATTGGGCGAATCGTAGTCCCAGATGTCGTGGTGGATCTGCTGAAAATGCCAGCGATACTTGCCGGTCTTGGCCTCCAGCGCGACGATTGACACGGTGAACAGATTCGCGCCGGGTCGGACCGCGCCGAACAGATTCGGACCCGGATTGCCGGTGGAGAAGTAAAGCAGCCCCAGCTGCGGATCCACGCTGGGCGTCTGCCACACGGCCGCACCGCCGTGCTGCCAGGCATCGCCCTGCTGGGGCCAGGTGTCATGACCCAGTTCACCCGGACCCGGAACGGTGTAGAAAGTCCAGCGCAGCTCACCGGTCTTGGCATCGTAAGCCTTGATGCGGCCGCGTATGCCCATCTCGCCACCGCTCAATCCCTGTATGACCAGACCGTCGTAGTACAGCGGCGCTGCGGTGATGCTGAAGCCGTTCTGCCAGGGTTCCACCTGCACCGACCACACCAGTTTGCCGGTGCGCTGATCCAGCGCGACCAGCTTGGCGTCGAGCTGCCCGACGAACACCAGGCCATCCCCCAGAGCGACACCGCGGTTGGAATGGCCCATCGGCGTGCCGCTCTTCGGATCCGGATTGCCGTGAAAGGTCCACAGGATCCTGCCCGTGGGCACATCCAGGGCGAACACATCGTTGGCGCCGTTGGATACGAACAGCGTGCCCTGGTACTCGAGAATCTGTGCCTGACCGGAATTGCCGAAGTTGGTGCCGGAGCCCATGCCGGTGCGCCACAGCGCCTTCAGGCCCGCGACATTGTCGCGGTTGATCTGCTTCAGGGGCGAATAGCGCTGATTGAAGAGATCCCCGCCGTTGGTGATCCAGTCGGTACTGGGTGCGGCGCTCAGCTGCTGCGCGCTGAAGGCCGGCGCGGGGCTGATCTGCGGCGCGAGCTGCTGGGCCATGGCCGCGGACAGCGCGAGGCCTGCGACCACGCCGGCCATCCGGCCCGCCTGCAGAATTGCCTTGTGCATCGCTTCCCCCGTTCGCTGCGTGTTATTCGAGCCCGGTGTGACCCGCGGCATCCACCGGATTGCGATCATTTTCCGCGCATACGAATTCCAGCAGATCCTGGTCACGGGCGCGCTTGTAGCTGAGGACATTGTGCCAGGGCTTGGCCAGTGCCAACGGGTCCTGCACCAGCATCTCGTCGATCAGGGTGTCCGGGTCATCCTTGGCCAGATGAATATGCTCGATGATGTGCAGCTGGTCAGAGTGCGGCATGCCATTGCGCAGCTCGGTCACCGTCTTGATGCCCACCGTATCCACCACCAGCGTCGAGCCCTCCCAATGACCGATGGAGTGGCCATAGAAAGTGGGATCCCAATCATCCGGATGCTTGCGACCATCGGTCCAGATGCTGCGCAGCTGCATCCAGGCTTCATGGTGGGTCGTCACCCGCCCCGGCGTGAACAGAAACTCGATGGGATACTGGCCGACCATCATGATGCCGGGCATGCCCGGCGGGCGGCAGTAGGACCCGTTATGGGGCACTTCCCCATGATTGGCTGCGGCGAGCCGCTGCCAGCTCTGATAGCTGGCCAGATAGCTGCCCTTGAGCTCGGGCGTTTCGCGCGTGACGCCCGGCGTGGGCAGGAAATTGAAGGTCCACACGCCGCCCCAGTCGGGCAGCTTGTTCAATTCGGAATAATGACCTTTCGGATACGCTGCGGGGGGTCCCGCGGCCGGCGGATCGGCCGCCCTGGCGCCCGGAGCGCCGGCCAGCAACACCATTGCCAGGGACGTCGCCGCCAACCCAATGCGCATGCTCATCAGAATATCCTCACTCCCCGCCGCTGGTGTGTTGCTGCGGTTCGGCGGCGAGTATAAGGGAGCTTGACGCCCGTGATGCAACCCCGTAAATCACCCACCCATTGGAATGAACGCGGAGCGATGCGAATGAGACACGGAAAGTTGGGCACCCTGGCGGTACTGGCTCTCGCCTATGCCGGGGTCGCCGCGGCACATCACTCGTTTGCCATGTTCGACCAAAGCCGGCAGCTGCCACTGACCGGGACGGTACATGACTTTCAGTGGACCAATCCTCACGCCTTCATCGATGTCGATGTTCCCAACACCACCGGCGGCCTTGATCTGTGGAAAGTGGAGCTCAACAGCCCCAATAACCTCAAGCGCCAGGGCTGGAAGTCATCGCAGATGAAGACCGGCGACAAGGTCACGGTGGTCATCAATCCGCTGCGCGACGGCACCAAGGGCGGGCTGTTCGTAGCGGTCACGCTGCCGGACGGGAAGGTCATGGGCGATCCCACGCGCGCTCGCGGTGGCCCGATCAATGTGCCGCAGATCGGCACTCCGCCGCCGGATAGCCCCGCGCCACACTAGTTTAAGTTAGTTTCCTAACTTATTGATTGTCCTTGTACTGTGACCCCATCTTGGGGCCACTGCGCGACCCTGTCGCGGCCCTCGCTGCAACTTTCCAGGCCCAGCGGTGTTCTGGGCTTAAACGATGCTTTCACAGTGCAACGACTCTCCACGAGGCCGCCGGACCGCAGCGAATTCACGATGTTCATGCGTGACTATCAGGACATGGTGTTTGCCACCGCACGCCGGCTCACGGCCAGTGAGTCGACGGCGCAGGACATCACCCAGGATGTTTTCCTCAAGGCCTGGGAACACTTCGCCAATCTTCGCGAGCGCGTCGGCGCCGGCGGCTGGCTGAAGACCGTGACGCTGCGACTGTCGCTGAATCACTTGAGCCGCTATCGGCGCCGTTGGCGCTTCTTCTCGGAACTGCTGCCCGCGAGTGGCGCGGATACCGGTGGCTCGGAGAGCGCCGATGCCGAAGTCGAATTCGCCATCCAGAGCCTCGATAGCGTCTTTGCGAACCTCGCTCACGAACAGCGCGATGAACGCGTGCGTGCAGCGCTGGCGAAACTGCCGGACGCGCAGCGCGTGCCGCTGGTGCTGTTCCATTTCGAGGAGCTGCCCTACCAGCAGATTGCGCAGCACCTTGAAGTCTCGGTCGCCAAGGTCAAGACCGACATTCTGCGCGGCCGGCTGGCGCTGGCGAAACTGCTGCAGGCGGGAGATTGAGCATGGATCAGCAATCCGAGCAGGCGCTTGAGCAGCGGGTGACCCAGGCGCTGGCGGGCACCGCGCAATTCAAGGCCCCGCACACTCTGGAAGCGCAGGTGCTGGAGGGGATCGAGCGGCGCGCCAGGGTGCCCTGGTGGCAGCGGCGCGTTCCGGAGTGGCCGCTGCTGGCGCAGCTGCTCTTTGGTGTGACGGGCATCGCCACCGCCGCGGCGCTGCTGCTGCTGCGACCGGCCACTCCCCGAGCGCTGGGCACGGCCATCGGCCATCCGGCCGCGGTGTTGCAGCGGCCTGCGGCCGACCTGCACGCCACCCTGAACCTGCTCGCGGTATTGCATCGACTCCTGGACACGATGGCCGGCACGCTGCCGGATGGCGTGTGGTACGGCGGCCTGGCGCTGTGCGCCGCCGCTTACATTGCCTTGTTCTGCCTCATCGCCTTCTGCTACCGGCTGGTACAGACGCCAGCCTCACGCTAAATCAGACGGATATCTCAAGATGACAACCACATTCACCCGAGCCGCACTGGTCGCTGCGCTGCTGACCATGAGCCTGGCCGCCGTCGCGCTGCTGCCGGCCCCCGCCAGCGCCGCCAACCCAGGCACACACACCCGCAGCAGTGCACCGGCCAGTTCAAGCCCGCTGGCCGCGGCACCCGCAAGTGACGCCGGCGATGCCGACGCGAGCAGTGCTGCGGACACCGGCACTTCGGATGCGGACAACGACACCGACAACAACGACGATGCGGATAACTGGACTGGCTTCGGCCATCGCTGGGACCGTCAGGCCTACCGCCGGCGCATGCACCGCAACACCAACGATATTGTCGCGGTCGGACATGATGCGACCCTGTCCGCGGATCAGACCCTGGACTCGGTGGTTGCGGTGTTCGGTTCCGCCACCAACAACGGCACGGCCCGCGAGGATGTGGTCTCGGTGTTCGGCGATACCACGGTGAACGGTCCGGTGCACGACAGCGCCGTGGCGGTGCTGGGCAATGTGTCCGTGAACGCCGATGTCGCCGAGGACGTGGTCGCGGTGCTGGGCAGTATCAAGCTCGGTCCCAATGCGCATGTTCACGGCAACGTGGTCAGCATCCTGGGTACCGTGACGCAGGATCCGGCGGCCATTGTCGACCAGGGCGTGCAGCGCATACTGCCCGACAACTTCACCACCGCGCTGGGCATCCGCAACTGGGTGGGCCACGGCCTGCTGATGGCACGCCCGCTGGTGATCGGCGCGGGGTTAAGCTGGCTGTGGTACATCTCCTTTGGGCTGCTGGCGATCTATACCCTGCTCGCGCTGCTGTTCCGCGATGCCACCGAGCATTGCATCGCGACCTTGAATGACCATCCGGGCAAGAGCCTGATCACGGCCATCCTGGCGGTGATGCTGACGCCGCTGATGATGCTGCTGCTGACCATCACGGTGGTGGGCATTCTGGTGATTCCGATCGCGCTGGCCACGCTGGTCTGCGCCGCCATATTCGGCAAGACGACGGTGCTCGGCTGGATCGGCAGCCGCTGCTTTGGCATGCGTACTGGACAGGCAGCGCCCCATCCGGCGCTGGCGGTGATCGTCGGCGGCCTGCTGGTGATGGTGGCCTATCTGGTGCCCTTGCTCGGCCTGGTGCTGTTCATCCTGATCGGCATGCTCGGCTACGGTGCGGTGCTCTACGCCATCATCAATCGCATCCGCCGCAGCACCTCCGGGGGTACGGTTCCCCCCGCGCCCGCTGCTGCCCCTGCTGCCCCTGCTGCCGGTCCTGCCGGTCCTGCTGGTGCCGAGCCTGCCGCTGCCGCCGCGTCGGCCGCCTTTGCGCAGGCGCCCGCCGCCTCCGCCCCTGCGGGTGGCCCCGGTCTGTCCTCGGGTGCCGCCAGCACTGCGCCCTTGCCTTTGTCCACTTACCCGCGTGCGGGCTTCTGGATCCGCATGGGCGCCCTGTTCATCGATGCGGTCATCATCTGGGCGGTGGTGCGGCTGCTGCTGAACTTTCCCCAGGAGGGATCCGATCGCATTGGCGTGCTCATGCTGGCCGCCTACGGCGCCATCATGTGGAAGGTGAAAGGCACGACGATGGGCGGAATCGTCTGCAACCTGCACGTGGTGCGACTGGACTCGCGGCCGCTTGACTGGCCCACGGTGTGCACACGCGCCCTGGGCTGCATCCTGTCGATCTGCGCGCTGGGACTGGGTTTCATCTGGATCGGCGTCGACCCCGGCAAGCAGGCCTGGCACGACAAGCTCGCCGGAACCATCGTGGTGCGCGTGCCCAAGGGCACGCCCCTGGTATAGGGGCTCAGGCGCTACGCGGGTGGCGATGCAACCGGCGCCGCCCGCAGCACATCCACGGTGAACCTGATGTCCCCCAGCGTGATTTCATGTGGCACGCAGGAGGAGTGGAAATCCAGATTGCGGCTGGTGAAAAGCGGCAGCGCCTTCTGCTTGAGCTGGTCCAGCAGTTCGCACTGACCCTGGTCAGACTTGAAATCCGGATTCCTGACCAGGTCGACCCTCTGCCACTGGGTTGCCTGCACCACACTGGCACCGCCCTTGGCGGCATCATCCGGTGTCACCGGCGCCAGCACCCAGAACGTCGCCCGCACACCGGGGAACGGTTCCACCCCGACGAACCGGGTGCAGCCCTCGGGCTGGATCTTCAGATCCTTCTTGCGCGCCCCCAGCGCCAGCAGCAACTCGCGCACATTGTCCACCAGGCCATCGCAGCTGTACTTGGTGGTGAACCCCATGTAGGTGAAGTCGAGCTTGCGCTGCACCCAGTGCGCGGCCGGGGCGCCAGAGCTCTCCTCGGCCTGGGCAACACCCGCGGCGCCCAGGGCGGCCAGCAGAATCAAAGCGACCGGAGTACGCAAATGGATTGCACGGCTCATGGCGAGGCCCTCAAGGTTTCCGATGCCCAAGTTTACTCCAACGCAGTATCCGGACCGGCCGTTGACGCAGCTAGGAGCGGGTGGCCAGCTTGGTCAAAAGCGCCGCAGTGTCCTTGTGGACTTCACCGCCCGCGCCCACGCCCGGGCGCCCTGAAGTACCCACCTTGCCTTCGGCTACGTCCAGCGGCGTGCTGCCGAAGCGATCCTTAAGGGTAATCGTCGCGCCATGATCGGCCAGCAGCTGCACGAAATTGTTCCACCCTGACTGGGCGGCGCCGTACAAGGCGGTCTGGCCGTTGCCGTTGGTCGCATTCACGTCCACGCCATGGTCCAACAGCAGTTTCGCCGCAGCGATGCATTTTTGCTCGTTGCGAAAACGCGCGCGGATATCGATGGTCGTGGAACCGATGCCGGCGGCCGCCATCAGCGGCGTGATGCCCAGCGAATTGGCCAGGTCGGGCCGGGCGCCCGCGGCGAGCAACAACTGGATCGAGGCGCTGTCACCGGCCTTGGCGGCGCGGATCAGCGGGGTCGTCCCCACGGTCAGCATGGCATCGCCGCCGCGATCCTGGCCGAGCGATCGATAAGGCGGGAACAGCTTCAGCTGCATGTCGGGATTGGCGCCGCGCTTGAGCAGCATGGCAATGACCTGCAGCGCCGTGGTCTGATCCGAGGACGGCCGATCCGGCCGGCCACCGCGCGGGGTTGTGTTGTAGTCGACGGCGCTGTAGAGCGCAGCCCGCCCCCACATGTCCCAGGTGTTGACGTCGGCGCCGGCCTTGATGAGCACGGCCGCGGTATCGAACTGGGCATTGAGGATGGACATGACCAGGGGCGTGATCCCCTCCGGGTCGGTGAGTTCAACATCGGCATGCGCCTTGATCAGTTCGGCGGCGCAGGCCGCGCAGCCTTCGCGCGCGGCAAACAGCAGCGGCGTGAGCCCGCCCAAGGGACGGTTCTGAGGGCGCGGCTCGGCGGTGACACGCCGTGGCCACTCGCGAACGTCCTCGCGGGCGTTGACCGCGGCGCCATGCTCGAGCAGGAACTGCACCATGGCCGGACGACTCTGTGCACTCGCCCACATCAAGGCCGTCTGCCCGCGCCACTTCTCGGTGGCGTTGACATTGGCGCCATGCGCCACGAGCACCCGGGCGGCCTCCACCACATCGCTGCGGGCAACGCTCATGAGTGCCGTCTGTCCTTGCGCATTGGGCGACTCCACATCCGCGCCGGCCTGCAGCAGGATGCGCAGCGCCTCCGGATCGGCGCGCTCGGCCGCTTCGGCCAGGGGCGTGGAACCATAGTCATTGGTCACGTTGACCTTGGCGCCGGCCTTGATGAGCTGTCGCAGCAGCGGCAGATCATCGTGATACGCGGCCCAGTGCAGGGCCGTCGTGCCATCCTCCTGGCGGGCGTTGACATCGGCCTTGCCGGCCACCAGGCCCAGCGCGGCCGCCGAGTCCCCGGACTGCGCGGCCTGCAGCAGCGAATCTGCGGCCTGCGCGCCCATGGCGCTGCCGCACAAAACGATCATCGCCGCCGCCGTGCGCACCTTCATCGCTCAGATCTCCGTCAGCTGTCCGTTGCTGTCGCCGAACTTCTCGGTCGGAATGCCGATCCTGTTCAGCAGCGCCACGTGCAGATTGGCGATGGGGGTGTGGTCCGGGTAACGCAGATGCTGATTGCCCTTGATGCGCCCGGCGCCCAGACCCAGGATGGCGGTGGGCAGCGGGTAGTGATCGTGCAGATTGCTGTTACTCATGTTGCTGCCGAAGAGAATGATGGAATTGTCCAGCATCGTCCCCTCCCCGTCCGGCAGCTCCGCCAGCCGCTTGATGAACTTCGCGAACATCGCGGTATTGAACGCCTGCACCTTCGCCAGCCGTGCCATCTTCGCCGGATCGTTGGCGTGATGCGACAGCGGATGGAAGGCATCGTTGACGCCCATGAAGGTATAGGGCTGGTTGCTCACTTCGGCGGCCACCATGAAACTGGCGACGCGGGTCAGGTTGGCCTGATAGGCCAGCGCGATGAGATCGTACATGACATGCATGTGCTCATCGAAGGCTGCGGGAATGCCGGCCGGCGCGTCCGGGATCTGCATCTGGCCCAGGTCCCGGTGTTCCATCTTCTGCAGCCGCCGCTCGATTTCCTGGACCTGATCCAGGTAATCCGCCAGCAGTGCCTGGTCGCGGGCGCCCAGGGTGCGTGACAGGTCCGCAGCATCGGCGCGAACCAGGTCGATGATGTTGGCGTTTTCACGCAGCAAGGCGCTGCGCTCCTCGCCGGTGTCACCCTGACCGAACATCTGCTGGAAGACCTTGCGCGGATTGTGCTCCATGGGCAGCGGCGTGGAGGGCGAGCTGAAGGCGATGGTCTTGCCGTAGCTGCAGCCGTAGTTGCGGTCACAGGAGCCTTCGCCACCGCGTTCCTCGGTGGCCACCTCCAGCGAGGGCATCGAGGTGTCCTGGCCGATCTTCTGCGCCGCGATCTGATCGAGGGTGATGCCGCCATAGGGGTCATGGCTGATGCGCGGCGGCACACACGACAGCCAGGTGCCCGGCGTGATGGCATGCACCGGGGCTGCGATGGCGGATTTGTTCTCCAGGCCCGTGATCAGCGTCAGATGCTTCTGAAAGGGCTTGAGCGTGGTGATGATCTCCGGGAAATCAAAGTTCGGCCCTTCGGTCCTGGGGGTCCACTTGTCCATGACGGCGCCGTGCGGGAAGTACACGAACCCCAGCCGCGGCTTGGGCGCCGCCGCGGTATTGGCCAATGCCGTGGCGGCGGGAATCATCGCATCCAGCAAGGGCAGGCCCACGCTCACGCCCAATCCGCGCAGCACGCTGCGGCGGCTCAGGAACTTCTTGGTGATGAACATGACAGTCCCCCTAAGGAGCGCGCGCCACCGAGGTGGCGGTTGAATGGGAAAGTGGAATCTCATCCTCGCGGAAGGCCGCGCTGTTGACGATGCCCAGCACGACCGCGGAGAACCGGTAGTCATCCCTAGCGGTGTCGCGCACGATGGCGCGCACAGTGGGCATGTCGAAATAGTCCAAGCCGCGGCCCAGGCCATAGGACATCAGGTTCTCGGTGAAGGTCTCCATGAACTGCGGTGCATGCGCCACCATGTGATTGCGCAGGTCATTGATGCCGTTCACCGCGGTGCCATCCGCCAGCTTGCCGTTGGCATCAATGGGGGTGCCGGCGTCGATGTCCTTGTCGCGCCACTGGCCCAGGGCGTTGAAGTTCTCCATCGCAAGTCCGATGGGATCGATGATGGCGTGACAGGCATTGCAGGAGGGGTTGGCGCGATGCGCCTCCATGCGTGCGCGCACGGTCAGCTGATCGGCACCTTCCTGGCTCTCGGCGAAGGCCGGAACCCCCGGTGGCGGTGCGGTCGGCGGGGTGCCCAGGAACTTGTCCAGCACATAGGCGCCGCGCAAGACCACCGAGGTCCGGTTTGCATACGAGGTGGTCATGAGCACGGCGCCCTTGCCCAGCAGGCCGCGCCGGTAATCCGGCACCGTCACCGCGCGAAACTCCCCGCCGCGTACATTGGGGATGCGGTAGTGCAGCGCCAGACGTTCGTTGAGGTAGGTGCGGTTCGAGGTGAGCAGGTCCATGACGCTGCTGTCGGATTCGAAGACGCTCCCCAGGAACAGCTCGACTTCCTTCTCGAAGGCCGGCTCCAGATCCGAGGTGTAGTCGGGAAACAGGTTGGTGTCCGGATCCACCAGCTCCAGCCCGCGGATGTTGAGCCATTCGAAGGCGAAGTCGGTGACCAGCGTGTGCGCGCGCGGATCCTTGAGCATGCGCCGCACCTGCGCATCCAGCACCGCTGTCTGGTGCAGCGAGCCGGAGGCCGCCACCTTGATCAGTTCCTCATCCGGGGGCCCGGCCCACAGGAAGAAGGACAGGCGCGAGGCAAGGTCGATGTCGTTGAGCGCGAAGGGCTGGCCGGGCACCGCGCCTGCCGGCGGCTCAATCATGCGGAACAGGAATTTCGGGCTGACCAGAATTGCCAGCAGGCCTTTCTGGATGCCGCTGTCGAAGTCGCCCCCCTGCTTGCGCCCCTGGGCATAGAAGTCCAGCGCCCCCGTGAGGTCCGCGTCGGTGAGGGGCCGACGGAAGGCGCGGCGCGCGATGCTGGCGAAGATCTCGCGGGCACAGGGCGCTTCCTGGGAGGCATTCCTGGGGTAGCAGGTGAAGATCCGGCGCCGGCTGGCGGTCTCGCTCACGCCCTGCGCCACCGTCGGACCCTTGATTTCCACATTGGCCAGACGCGGGCCGGTGGAGTTGCCGTTCACGGGCTGGCCCATGCCGGCCACCGGCACGAAGGCATGCAGGATCTCATTGGTCTCCGCGGCACTGGTCTGCACGAAGGTGATGCCGATGTGATGTTCGCCGGCGCTGATGTGCACCGGGATGTTCTTGAAGCGGTCATTGATCATGGTGAGGCCTGCGGCCTGCTGCAGGTCCACCGCGTCCAGATCCTTCGGGCCACCGAGCCGGTCCTGGAAGACGCGCCTGCCATCCACGGTGATGATGAGCGTATTCGCGTCCAGTTCACCCCACAGGTAGCCGGCCCCCACCAGGCCGTTGATGGTGAAGCGATACTCGCCGTCGGCCGGAAAATCATGCGCGAACAGCATGCCGCCACGCGTGCCCAGCGGCAGGCCGTCGAGGTGCATGTACTGGTATTCCTGCGGCTCCGGCGGCCCGTTGACGAACACGTCCTGGGTGCGGGCATGCGGGCTGCCGATGGCGGCCACGGTCACCTGGCGGGCCGCTGAAAAATACTGATCGAGAAAGGTCGGCGAGACCTTCAGAACCTCGGCGATGTTGTCGAAGTTGCCGCTCTTGTCATCGCGCGGCAGCAGCGCATTCGGATCCACCTCCACGCCCAGCAGGTCCTGGATGGCGTTCGCGTACTCGTTGCGGTTCAAGCGGTGCAGCACCATGTGACCCGGGTCCGGATGCCGCGCGCCGTACTGATCCAGGAACTCTTCGGTGGCCTGGACAAAAGCCTGGCGCGTGGCGGCAGCCGGCTGCGGCTTGCCCGGCGGCGGCATCAGCCCGCCACGCAGCTTCATGATCGCCTCTTCCCAGATCTTGGCGTCATCGCCGGCGGACGCCGCGTTCATGGTGTCAAAGGCAACCCCTCCGGCCCAATCCTCGGAGTTATGGCACTTGGTGCAGTAGCTCTGCAGCATGTGCCAGTCGCCCTTGAAGGCCGGGTCATGCGCGGCGGTGGGCGTGTCGGCGCGCACGGCGGGCGCACTCAGCAGCGCCGCAAGCAGCAGGGCCTGCAGATCAGTGCGCATAGCGGCGCAGCTCATTGACGTGATACCAGGCCCCGTCATAGGCCATCTGCAGGAATGGTTCAGGGTTGCCCCACTGCGCATCGAACTCAGCGGTGGGCTTGGAATCGCGGAACTGCTCCCAGCTGCCGCCCTTGTAGTAGTGGGCACTGATCTTCGCCATCACTGCCTGGCACATGTCCAGCTGCCCCTGCACGTCGGCGCGGCTGCGCGTGGCCCCCAGACCGGACACGATGCGCGTCTGGGCATCGGTTCGGGCCAGAATGCTCTTCAGGGCATCGATCAGGCCGCCCAACCAGCCACCGGTGCAGTAGTCGGGCAGCGGATAGCCGCCGCCGGTCACCACCCCACCGGCCACCAGTACGTTCTCGTGCGGAAAGAAGACGTAGATGTCGCCATCGGTGTGGGCCTGCGGCATGATCGCGTACTCGACATCCTGGCCGCCGAAGTTGAGCTTCTGTGCGCCGTAGAAGAATGTCTGCGTGGGCAGTGCGTAGGGCGGCTGAGGGGGATAGATGCGGTGCTCCCATTTCGAATCGACACGGGTTCCCAGCCACAGCCGGGTATTCTCGTGGGCGATGATTTTGGTACCGGCCCTGCCCAGCAGCGCATTGGCGCCGGTGTGATCCCAGTGCCAGTGCGTGTTCATCATCAGCTCGACTTTGGAGTGCCCCGTTGCCGCGGCGACCTGCGCCAGCAACGCCCGGCTGTACTGCTCCAGACCGCCGTCCACCAGCATGACGCCCTCGGGGGCGGCCAGGGCTACGACATTGCCTCCGCCGCCGGTGAAGAGGTGCAGCGAGTCGGACAACCCCGTATGAAGGATCTGCGCATCACCGGCTGGATCGCCCGCTTTGGCCAGCCCCAGACGCGGCAGCAGCGCGGCCGCCACCACACCGGTGGCCCCGGCAACGCCGAAGCGCAACAGCCTGCGTCGTGCCTGTAAAGCATTCACTGTCATGCGCCAATTTTAAAGGATCGCCCCCTGTGTCGCACACCTAGCTATGTGAATTGCATGAAAAAACCACTCCATATGCACCTGGGCGTCATCGGTGTCGCCGCGCTGCTGACGGCGCTTCCCGCACTGGCAGGGGCGCAGGCCCCCGCGAGCGCTCCGGCACGCGCCGGCAACATCACCGACGAGCGGCTGCTGCATGCGGATCAGGACCCCGGCAACTGGCTCACCCATGGCGGGGACTGGCAGGAGCGGCGCTATTCAGCTCTCACGCTCATCAATGCCAGCAACGTCAAGGCGCTCAAACCCGCCTGGTCCGCAGGCTTCGACACCACGCGTGGCCAGGAGGCGACGCCGATCGTGGTCGATGGGGTGATGTACGTGAGCACCTCCTGGAGCAAGGTGTACGCGCTGGATGCCGCGACGGGTAAGCAGATCTGGTACTTCGACCCGAAGGTCCCGGGCGCAACCGGTGCCCATGCCTGCTGTGATGTGGTCAATCGCGGCGTGGCCGTCTACCAGGGCCGCGTCTACCTCGGATCCCTGGACGGGCGCCTGATCGCGCTCGATGCGGCCACCGGAAAACCGGTCTGGTCGGTACGCATGTTCGAGTACCCGAGCCGCACCTACTCGAGCACCAGCGCGCCGCGGGCGGCGCGCGGCAAGATCTTGATCGGCAATGCCGGCGCGGATTTCGGCGGTCGCGGCTTTGTGTCCGCCTATGACGCCAGAACCGGCCGGCGCGTGTGGCGGTTCTACACCGTGCCGGGAGATCCTGGCGGCAGGCCCGATGGCGAAGTCTCCGATGCGGTGCTGAAGTCCAAGGCCCTCAAGACCTGGTCGGGTGACTGGTTGAAATATGGCGGCGGTGGCCAGGTCTGGAATGCCCTGGTCTATGACCCGGACTTCAATCAGATCTACATGGCCACCGGCAACGGCTTTCCCTGGAACCAGAACTACCGCTCCAACGGCGGCGGCGACAATCTCTTCATCTCCTCGATCATCGCGGTGGATGCGGATACCGGTCAGTACCACTGGCACTACCAGGAGACTCCGGGGGACCGCTGGGACTACGACGCCATTGCCGACATGACCCTGGTGGACCTGCCGCTGGCCGGCGGGGTGCGCAAGGTGCTGCTGCACGCACCGAAGAACGGGTTCTTCTACGTCCTGGACCGTCACAGCGGCAAGCTGCTGTCCGCGGATGCCTATGTGCCCGGCATCAACTGGGCGACCGGGGTGGACCTCGCCACCGGTCGGCCGAACATCGTGCCGGCGGCGCTGTACAAGGACGCGCCCTTCCTGGGTGTTCCGGGCGGCGGTGGCGCCCACAGCTGGAATCCGGTGGCCTTCAATCCCACCACCGGCCTGCTGTACGTCCCGGCCGCCGAAAGCTCCACGTTCTATGCGCCGACCAAGAACTACCACTACGACCACGGCCTGGAGGAAATCGGCGTCGACCTGGATGCGGCGACCCACGGCGCGGTGCAGGACCGTCCGCAGCTGCCGCCGCACAAGGACTATCTGCTGGCCTGGAATCCACTCACCCGCAAGGCGGCTTTTTCAGTGCCGGGACGCGGTGGCGGGGTGCTGACCACGGCCGGCAATCTGATCTTCCAGGGTCGCAGCCGCGAGGGGGTACTGGGAACTTTTGTGGCGCTACGCGCCAGCGACGGCCAGCAGCTGTGGTCCTGGGATACCCCCGAGGCCATGCCCGGCGGACCGGTCACCTATACCGTCAAGGGCGAGCAATACGTCGCGGTGATTGCCGGGGCACTGTTCTTCTCCGCCAGCAGTTCCCCGCGCATGCGCCACAACGGTCAGATGTTCGCGTTCAAGCTCAATGGCCGTGGCGCCTTCGGACCGGATCCGCCGCCGGCGCCGCCGCCCAACCCGCCACCCCAAGCGGCCAGTGCCGCACAGGTCGCACTCGGGGAGGCGCTTTATGGCCGGCGCTGCGGACTGTGTCATGGGTTCGACGCCGTGTCGGGCAACATCGTGCCGGACCTGCGCCGCTCGGCCTTTCTCACCAGCCCGGAGGGCTGGCAAAGCGTGGTCATCGGCGGTGCGCTGGCCAGCCGCGGCATGATCAGCTGGCAGGAGTACCTCACCCCGGCCCAGGCCGAGGCGGTGCGCGCCTTCGTCGGGGAACGGGCCCGTGCCCTGAAGCTGGATCTTGACCATAATACCGCCGGGCCCGGCGCACCCGCCGGGGCGCCGCCGCCGCACTAGGTCCGATGCGCCGGTTGTCGAATCAAGTGGTGACAAATCAAAGGATTCGGGCGAGGCCGGACAAGGTGTTTATACTCCCAAGCGCGCGGGTCCATGCCAGACTGCGCGGCGCCGGGGAGTCGACCTAAGCCAATCGGAGAGGGACATGAACGTAGCTCAAGTGACCGCGGAGATCATGAAGCGTGAGGGGACCGACTACCTGCTCGCGTATCCCCTGAATCCCTTGACCGAATCGTGCGCCGCCGCGGGCATACGGCCCATCATCGTGCGCCAGGAGCGCATCGGCATTCACATGGCCGACGCCATCAGCCGCCAGACCTCGGGTGAAAAGGTCGGCGTGTTCTGCCAGCAGGCCGGCCCGGGTGTGGAGAACTCCTTCGGCGCGGTGGCACAGGCCTGGTCCGAGGGCGTGCCGCTGGTGGTGATTCCGGCCGGCTCCTCGCGCTCCACCGCATGGGTGAAGCCCGGTTTCAATGCGACGCTGAACTATCAGCACATCACCAAGTCAGCCGAGATGATCACCACTCCCGAGCAGCTGGTGCCGGCGCTGCGCCGTGCCTACACCCAGGCGCGCAATGGCCGCCCGGGACCGACGCTGATCGAGATTCCCGGGGATATGTGGAATGCCGAAGTCAGGGGTGAGATCGACTACGTTCCGGTCAAGCGTTATCGCTCGGGGCCGGATCCGGACATGGTCGACAAGGCCGCGGCCGTGCTCATTGCCGCGAAGCGGCCGCTGCTGTATGTCGGTCAGGGAGTGCATTACTCCAAGGCCTGGCCCGAACTGCTCAAGGTCGCAGAACTCCTCGAGGCGCCGGTGACCACCAGCCTGGAAGGCAAGAGCGCCTTCCCGGAAACCCATCCGCTGTCGCTGGGCTCCGGCGGCGTCTCCATGCCGGAGGCTGTCTACCAGCATGTGCAGGACGCCGATGTGGTGTTCGGCATCGGCGCAAGTTTCACGGCCACCGGCTTCGGCATCCGTTTCCCGACCCAGGACAAGGTGTTCATCCACAACACCCTCGACCCGATGGATGTCAACAAGAACATCCCGACGGACTATCCGTTGCTGGGTGATTCGAAGTTGATGCTGAACATGCTGCACGCCGCCTTGCACGATCGGCTGAAGGGCAAGCCGCGTGGCCTGACCGCCAATGTCAATCGCCGCATCCGCGCGATGAATGACCCGTGGATGGCGAAATGGCGCACCTATCTCACCAGCGAGGACAAGCCCTTGTCCCCGTACCGGGTGATCTCGGATCTGATGTCCATCGCCGACGTACCGAACACCGTCATCACGCATGATGCCGGCAGCCCGCGCGATGAACTGTCGCCCTTCTGGAAGCCGACGACGCCCAACAGCTTCATCGGCTGGGGCAAGACCACGCAATTGGGCTATGGACTGGGTCTGGCGATGGGCGCCAAGCTCGCCAACCCCGACAAGCTGTGCATCAACATGTGGGGTGATGCCGCCATCGGCATGACCGGCATGGATTTCGAGACGGCGGTGCGCAATCGCATTCCGATCCTGTCGATCCTGTTCAACAACTACTCGATGGCGATGGAACTGAAGCCGATGGCGGTTTCCACCGAGAAGTATCACTCCACGGACATCTCGGGTAACTACGCCGACTGGGCCAAGGCCCTCGGCGGGCACAGCGAGCGGGTCACCGAGCCGTCCGAGATCGCCCATGCCCTGAAGACCGCGATCGCGGCGACCCAGGAAGGTCGCCCCGCCCTGCTCGAATTCATCACCACCAAGAACAAGGTCTACTCGACCTTCGAAGCGGGTTATCAGAGTCCGAACCGGATGGCCTGAGGGTGGGTGACAAGTTCATCATTCAGCCGCATTTCCGCTTGCAGGAGTGGGTGGCTGAAGAGAAGGGCTATTTTCGCGACGAGGGCCTGGAGTACACCTTCCACGAGGAGGTGCAGAAGACGGCCGGACAGGTCCATGACAAGGGCGCCAGGGTCGGCGCCTATCAGTCGCTGGAATCCGGCCGCGCCTCGGATGTGAGCTGCGCCTGCCACTGGACGGTGAATGTCGCGGCCGCGGCAGGTCACGGCAAGCTCTACACCGGTGCCTACTCGGTGACGCCCGCGGCGATATTCGTACCCGCTGCTTCCCAGGTCCTGGTGCCTCAGGACCTGGCCGGCGTCCCGATCTCCGTGGGCTATCAGTCAGGCAGTCACTATTCCAGCATCCAGGCCCTGGAGCAGTACCTGCCGGCGCAGCAGATCACTCTGTCCTTCAATGACGGCATGCTGTTCAAACGCCTGGAGTTGCTGCTGGAGGGGAAACTGGCGGCGGCGGCACTTTTCAGCGGACCGTATTACTTCGCCGAGCAGCTTGGCTTTCGCAAGATCATCGACACCACCTTCATGATCGCCACCATGATCACGGGCACGCCGCATCCTGAGGATCTGGCGAAGTTCTTCCGCGCCCTGCGCCGTGCGCAACGCGATATCGATCTGCGACCGGACCTGTACACGCACTATTACCGGCGCGAATTTCCCCATCGCTACCACGCCAGCATGGACACCCGCCGTTGGGGTCCGGGCGAGCGTCTGGTGTTTGAGCCCTATACCCAGGAAGCCTTTGACCAGTCGCGCGACTGGATCGCCGGCCATGGCATCTTCACGCCCGAAGGCCTGGGCACCCGCACCTACGGCGAGGCGACGGTCGCACCGACTTGAGGGCCGCGGCTGGGTGGCCCGGAATCGCGACTCCGGACCACCCCGGCAACCTCAGCGCTCCCAGTGACCGCGCGTGTAGTGATAGTGCGGGCCTCTGGCCACCCAGGCGTCCGGCACCCAGTGGTACCCGGGGCGCTCACGCAGCCAGTAGCCGTCGTGCCACACATGCCGATGCCCGTCCCAGCGGTAGAAGCCTGGAGCCCAGACAAAGCCAGCGCGCGGGGGCGGTGCCACGACCACACGAGCCTCAGGCGGTGCCACATCCACATCGATGTCAACGCCCGCCTGGGCAGGCGCGGGATGGATGCCAACCACGGCGCCCAGTGCCACGGCGGCCATTGCGGCCAGAATAGGTCTATTGCGGGTCATTGCAGTCTCCTTTGACTGTGAGTGACTGTCTCAAGGGGTATAACGCAGCGGGTACTGTGAAGTTGAAATGAGCAAATCTTACGTTTTGGTTAGCCGCGCGGAAGCAGGTACCTCTGACACTGACTTGGCCGAGGCACCTACAACCAACGGCACCGTCCGGATACTGGTTGCCAGCCTGGCCGGCACGACAATTGAATTCTTCGACTTCTATATCTATGCCACCGCGGCGGTACTGGTATTCCCGCGCCTGTTCTTCCCCCTGGCGCAGCCGGGCACGGCCACCCTGCAGTCGCTGGCCACCTTTGCCCTGGCCTTCCTGGCGCGCCCGGTCGGCTCGGCGGTGTTCGGGCACTTCGGTGATCGCATCGGCCGCAAGGCCACTCTGGTGGCCGCGCTGCTGACCATGGGCCTCTCGACCGTGGGCATCGGCCTGCTGCCCACCTATGCGCTGCTCGGCATCTGGGCACCGGTACTGCTGGCGGTGCTGCGATTCGGTCAGGGATTCGGTCTGGGGGGTGAATGGGGCGGCGCGGTGCTGCTGGCCACGGAAAATGCACCCCCAGGCAGGGCCGCGATTTACGGGATGTTTCCGCAGCTGGGCGCGCCCTTGGGATTTCTGTGCTCAACGGGGGCCTTCCTGCTCCTGGCATCCGTGCTGGATGAGCGGCAGTTGTTCAGATGGGGTTGGCGTCTGCCCTTCATTGCCAGCGCCGCGCTGGTTCTGGTGGGGCTGTATGTGCGGCTGACACTGACCGAGACCCCTGCCTTCCGGCGCGCCCTCCAGAATCAGGAGCGCGTGCGCGTGCCGATGCTGCGGCTGTGGTCGCATCACGCCCGCGAGGTGGTGCTGGGCACCCTGATGGCCACGGCCACTTTCGTCATCTTCTATCTGATGACGGTGTTCACGCTGAGCTGGGGCACTGAGGCGCTGGGCTTCTCACGATCGCACTTCCTGGTGCTGCAGATGATCGGGGTGGCGTTCTTCGGCGCCGTGATACCGCTGTCCGCGCTGCTCGCCCAGCGTCATGGCACGCGGCCGGTGCTGATCATCGCAGCGGCGGCGATCGCTGCCTTTGGCCTCACCACCGGTCCGCTGTTTGGCTCGGGCACAACCTTCGGGGTCCTGGCCTATCTGTGCCTGGGTCTGGCGCTGATGGGATTGACCTATGGTCCGCTGGGTACGGCACTGGCGCAGCTGTTTCCCACCGCAGTGCGCTACACCGGCGCCTCGCTGTCCTTCAATCTGGCCGGCATCCTGGGCGCTTCGCTGGCACCTTATATTGCAACCTGGCTGGCCAGAACCCATGGGCTTGACTGGGTGGGCTACTACCTCTCGGCCGCCGGCGCGCTGAGCCTGGTGGCCGCGATCGCGCTTCGCGCACGACCCGCGCCGCCACCTTAGAAGGACGTTGTGCTAAGGTCCTGGCCACTTCACTGACTGGCACTGATTGGGTTTACCGTGCGTGTACTTCTTCTCGCCCTGCTGTGCGCCGGACCCGCTGCCGCCGCCTCAAAACCCGCGCTCGAAGCCGCCCATGGCATGGTGGTCTCGGCGCAGCACCTGGCCTCCGACGTCGGGGTCGAGATCCTCAAGCAGGGCGGCAATGCCGTCGATGCCGCGGTGGCGGTGGGCTATGCCGAAGCGGTCACCAATCCGTGCTGCGGAAACCTTGGCGGCGGTGGCTTCATGGTGATTCACCTGGGAACAACCGGCCGCAATGTGTTCCTGAACTTTCGCGAAACGGCGGCCGCGGCGGCCAGCGCCGATATGTACCTGGGGCCGGATGGCAATCCGCTACGGGGCGCCAGCATCGACGGCTACCGCGCGGTGGCCGTACCGGGCACAGTGCTTGGCCTTGATACCGCCTTGAAGCGCTATGGCACCCTGCCGCGCGCCACGGTGATGGCGCCGGCCATCAAACTGGCGCGCGAGGGTTTCATCCTCACCCGTGGCGACACCGACATCATCGATGCCGGGGCACGCCGATTCCGCAATGATCCGGAGGCGGCGCGCGTGTTCCTGCACGCGGATGGCTCAAGCTACCAGCCGGGCGAGCGTCTGGTGCAGGCGCAGCTGGCACGCACCCTGGATGCCATCGCGCGTCGCGGCAGCGATGCCTTCTATAAGAGTGGCGAGCGGGCGGGCAATGCCGAACTTCTGGCGCAGGCGATGCGCGAGCATGGCGGCATCATCAGCGCCGCCGACCTGGATCACTACACGGTGAGTGAAGGCGAGCCGGTTTACTGCAGCTACCGGGGCTACCAGGTTGCCTCCGCGCCGCCACCCTCCTCCGGGGGCACGACGCTGTGCGAGCTGCTGCAGATCCTGGAAGGCTATGACTTGAAGAGCATGGGCTTTCACTCCGCACAGGCCGTCCATGTGATGACCGAAGCCATGCGACACGCCTACGTGGATCGCAACTCGCTGCTCGGGGATCCGGTCTTCGTGCGCAATCCGGTGGAGAAGCTGCTGACCGCGGATTATGTGGGGCTGATCCGTGCCCAGATCGATCCGGTGCGCGCCGGGTCCTCCTTGCTGATCAAGCCGGGAACGCCGCCGCATGAAAAGCCTGAGACCACGCATTACTCGGTGGCCGATGCTCAGGGCAATGCGGTATCGGTGACCTATACCATCAATGGCCTGTTTGGCGCCGGCGTCATGGCCCCGGGCACCGGCTACATGCTCAATGACGAGATGGACGACTTCACGGTCAAGCCCGGCGTGCCGAATCTGTTCGGACTGGTGCAGGGCGCGGCCAACGCCATCGCGCCCGGCAAACGGCCGCTGTCTTCCATGTCGCCGACCCTGGTACTGAAGAATGGCAAGGTCGTGATGGTGGTGGGCAGTCCCGGCGGCTCGCGCATCATCACCATCACCCTGGAAGTGCTGCTCAATCTCATCGATTACGGCATGGAGCCGCAGGAGGCCGTGAATGCCACCCGGCTGCACCACCAGTGGCTGCCGGATGCAATCTTTGCCGAGCCCTATGCGCTGTCGGCCGACACCGTGCAGGCGCTGCAGGCCCGCGGCTATTCAATCGTGGAACAAACGCCCTGGGGTGCCGCCGAGCTGATCGTGATTCCCCAGGTCGACTCGGGCGGTGGACGGGCCTCCTCCGGGGCTGACGCGGCGCTGGGTGGCCGGATGCGAGCCGGGATGCTATACGGTGCCAGCGACGATCGCCGGGCGGCCGGATCAGCGGCGGGGTACTAGGCTCCCCTACAGAAGGTCGCCGCCGATCCGGCCACCGTGCTCAAGCCGGGGTGTGCGCCCGATGGGTGCGCGCGGCATACACCGCCGCCAGCTGCGGGCTGGCGATGCTGTTCACGGCGTGTGCCACCGCCTCGTTCAGGCAACGCACGGCCACCGCATGTCTTTCGATGTCGCCGAAGTCCACCTGGGGACACACCTGCACCGCAGCCCTTCGGATGCGCTCGTACAGGGTCTCGGCGCCCGCCGTGGTGCTGATGTCCAGGTCGGCATAATTCACCGCGAGGTCCCCGCCGGGCACCACCGCCGGCGCCGGCGCCGTGGCCAGCACCATGACGCCCATCAGACCGGCCACGATACCTGCCGGGTACCCTCTGCTGCCCTTGCTCAGTGCCGCAATCATTGTCGCTCTCCTGAATGCCCATCCGGCATGCCTATGTAACGCCCTGTCGGGGGTGGCGGTCTGCGGCTGACAAACGCACTCGTCCCTGCGACCCACGGGTTGGTACCAGATGGCGCGAAAAGCAGCCGATTCCGTGTAGGCTAGCCTTGTGGATACCGCGACCCAGGGGACGCCCGTGGACGCGGGACGTGATCGCACCCGTCTGGGCACCCTGGCGCAGCTGGGGGTACTGACGGCCTTCTGGATCTACGTCACCGTCTCCAACGTGCTGTACGCCCACAATATGTCCCTGTACCTGTCCAGTGACCCGAACGGGCGCGGGCATCTGTTCGCGGCCTGGCCGGCCCGATCGCTGCAGCACCTGCTGCTGTATCCGGTGCTGCTGCTGTGCGTACAGCTGGCGCTGCGGATCGGCTGGCGGCCCTTGCCGCGACGGGTGCCGCTGCAGGTGGTGCTGGCGCTGGTGTTCGCCCTGCTCGCCTCCCCGCTGCTGGGCGTCTCGGAGCATCTGCTGGGTGACACGGTGGAAATGTCCGAACCCGAAGACCGCATGAACATGCCCTGGCAGGGCCCACAGTCGGAGCTGCCGCTGCGCATCGCCAGCGCCACCAGCTTCCTGTTGACCTATGGATTCGCGCTGGCGCTGGTCAGCGGCTTCTCGCTGTACCAGCGCTTCCGGGACTCCGAGCTGCGGCGCGCCGCCCTGGAACGTGCCTGGAATGCCGCGCGCCTGGCGGCGCTGCGCATGCAGCTCTCCCCGCACACGCTGTTCAATCTGCTGCATACCATCCGCGGTCAGATTGAATGGGATCCGGCCGCAGCGCAGGCCATGATCATCCAGCTGGGCGATCTGCTGCGCCGCCTGCTCGCTGCCGGGGAGACTGAATTCACGACGCTGGCGGCGGAAATCCAGTTCGCGAGCCTGTACCTGAAACTGCAGCAGCAACGCTTCGCGGACCGGCTGACCCTGTCGCTGCCGGAACCGCAGACGCTGCCCGTGGCGTGGGTCCCCAGTCTGATTCTGCAACCCCTGATCGAAAATGCGGTGGTGCACGGACTGGCCGGACATAGCGCGGCGGTCACGGTGAGCATCGGGGTGCAGACCACGGCGCAGCAGCTGCGGGTGATCATCCGCAATACCACCTCTGGGGCCACCGGCGGCAACGGCGGCATCGGGCTGCGCAATGTGCGCGAGCGCCTGGCGGTGCACTTTGGCGATCGGGGCGTACTGCTGGTGCAGTCGGGGGAGGCGCAGCTGTGGACGGCCACGGTGCAAATGCCGCTGCTGCGTGAGCCCACCGCGCCCGATGCCGCCGCCGCCAAGGTACCGGCCTGATGCGGGTGATGATCGTCGATGACGAACCGGCGGCACGGCGCACCCTGCGTGAATGCTGTGCGCGCGAATCGGACCTGGACATTGCCGGTGAGTTCGGCGACGGCCGCAGCGCGTTGAGCGCCATCCAGGCCAATCCGCCGGACCTGCTGTTCCTGGACATCCAGATCGACACCGTCAACGGCATCGCCCTGGCGCGCTCACTGGATCAGCGGACCCTGCCGGACATCGTGTTCGTGACCGCCTACGACCGCTATGCGCTGGAGGCCTTCGAAGTCTGTGCCAGCGACTACCTGCTCAAACCTTTTGATTACCAGCGCTTCAAGACCACGGTCGCGCGGGTGCGGCGCAAACGCGGCGACGCGGATCCGGATGAGCGCCGCCATGCGCTGCAGTCGGTGGTCGCCCGGCTGGAGCGCGAGGTCAAAGCCCTGTCGGACACCACCCCGCGCATCATCGCGGAGTCGGGCAGCAGCATGCACATTCTGGATATCGCCGACATCGAGCTGGTCGAAGGGGACCGCAACTACGTGAAATTCACCGTCGGTCGCGAGCAGTACCATGCCCGCAGCACCCTGCAGCAGGCGGAAGTTTCATTGAGCAGCCAGCCCATGCTGCGCATCAGCCGCTCCTGCCTGATCAACGTCAACCATATCCGCCAACTGAGCCGCACGCCGCGCGGCGACTTCATATTCGTGCTGGCCTGCGGCAGCACCGTCACCAGCAGTGAGGGCCACCGCGAAGCGGTGCGCGAGCATTTGAACAGCATGAAGCTGGGGACCGGCCAGTCCTGAGACTCAGGCCGGAACCTGGGTGCCCTCTTCCTGCGCCGGCTTCTCGCCCGCGACCACATCACGGATCACCTGCTCCAATACCGCGAGGTACTCCAGATAGCGCTTGCGCCCGCTCGCGCTGATGCGACAGAAGGTGTGCGGCCGGCTGTGGTCGAGGTCCTTGGTGATCTCGATCAGCTTGGCGCTGCGCAGTACCTGCAGATGGCGGCTGAGGTTGCCATCGGTCAGGGCGCACATGGCCTTCAGGTCGGCAAACCCCAGGCCCTTGGGGTGGGTGACCAGGCAGGTGAGCACGCTCAGCCGTGCACGCTCGTGGATCACGCTGTCCAGGGCATCGAAGGCAAATGCCGGACGCGCCGGCTTCCTGCTACGCATCCTCGTCGGCCTCCCGAAAACCGAATTTAAGCACCGCGGCGATCAGCAGCTGTCCGATCCCAAACGGAAAGCCCATTTCCCAGGGCAACAGGGCATGTTCGCCCGTGCCCGTCGCCAGGCACAGCGCGCCGGTCGCCAGAAACCACAGCCCGACGGCGAACATCTGTCGTGGCAGGAAGCGGCAGGAGGCAAATATCCCCAGCCCGTAAAAAATCTGCCATAAACCGGGCAGCATCCACAGATGTTGCGGACCATCGCGCACCAGCACCAGCGTCACCAGCACGCCGGCCGCAATGGCCGGCAGGAAGGATTCGGCGGCGGAAAACATCATCTGCCGCGCCAGACCCGAATGCACCCGCCGGGTCCGGGTGATGGTCTGGAACCCCGTCACCAGCACCGCCAGCGCCGCCGTCGTGATCCAAAGCGCCAGGTACCCCAGCATATTGAGCGCAGGATTCTTCACCGCCGCGGCCTGCAGCACTGCCGCGGCCATCGCCAGCAGTCCCGTGGCGGCCACGGTCTCGGGTCCGTAACCACGAAATTCCGAGCCCCGGGCGACCTGTCCCCGGATCGCCTGTATCTGCGCCAATGCCTTGTATAGATCAGCCACCGTGCAGTAACTCTAGCGCCAATGCCCGGCCAGCTCTACCACGAAAGCCACCCCCACCCCAACGGCGCCCACGGCGGCGCACAACACCGCCGCCGCAGCGCAGTCTTTGACAAGGCGGATCTGGGGATGCAGTTCGGGCTGGACATGGTCGGCCAGGTGTTCGATTGCGGTGTTGAACAGTTCCGCCGCCAGCACCAGCGCGGCACACAGGCTCGCCAGGGCCCACCACACCGCCGGCGGGCGCAGGTAGCCCAGCACCACCAGCACCGCCAGCAGCGCCGCCAGCTGCATCTGCACACTGCGCCCCCGGCGTATCGAATGCGCCAGGCCCGCCAATGCGAAACCCAGCCGCCTGGCAAATGAGAGGTTCTTGCGGGGGCTACTCACGTTGCGCATTCTAGCCGCAAACCGACCCCGAAACCGCTTGCCTCCGGCGCTTTGGCCGATTACTTTACCGGACAAAGTTAGGCAACTTTGCGCCGCAGAGCGCCCAGGAGTCCGGTGAAACACGCCACATGCACCGCCATGGCCCTGGTGGCAGGCGCCCTGGTGCTGTGCGGCCGTCCCAGCCTGACGCGGGCGGACGACATCACCCTCGGGGATGTGCTCTCCGATGCCGGCCTGTATTTCACGGCGCCCCTGCGCTGGGACCAATCCGACTGGCTGTTCTTCGGCGGCTCCCTCGCCGCCGTTGCGGTGGCCCATGATTTCGATGGCCGGGTCCGCGCTCACTTCGCCCCTGCCGGGGCTGCCGGGGTAACCGGTTCTGACAGCAACACCCTCCGCGACGCCATCCCCGCGGCCTCGCTGGTGGTGGGAACGTGGCTGGCGTCGGAGTTGACACAGGACTCCTTCGCCAACACTGAGGCCTACACCATGGTTGAGGCTGCGGGGTTCAGCACCATAACGGCCGAGGCGCTCAAGTACGCGGCCGGCCGCGAGCGGCCCGACCAGACCACGGACCCCAATGACTGGCGCGACGCGGGCAGCTCATTCCCGTCTCTGCATGCCACCGCGGCCTTCGCCGTGGGCACGGTTTTCGCGGAGTCGGGCAGCGATGACTACCGCTGGTTCCGGCGCGTGGTGGGCTATGGCATGGCAACCGCCACCGTGTACCTGCGGGTACGCGGCAATCAGCACTGGCTCTCCGACACCGTGGCCGGTGCGGCGCTGGGCATTGCCTCGGCACGCTTCAGCACTCACCGACGCCTGCAGCGGGCACACCTCTGGAACGTGTCCTTCGCGCCCTCCCAGGACGGCGGCCTGATGATGACGTTCAGCAGGATCGTGGACTAGGAGAATACGAGGCTTCGGTCATGGACATCTACGGCACCCTGCTCGAGTCGATGATGGCCTGCTGCGGACACACCTGGTTGCGCCGCGGACCGGTATACACCCTGTCAATGCTGGCGCTGGGACTGGCCGTGTGCC